>OGUJ01001627.1_pt1 | contig 12962 bp, 12 predicted proteins | sample 1573661 | NCBI WGS metagenome assembly OGUJ01 (sample SAMEA2581933, study PRJEB24529) | metagenome | biome: Human gut stool | place: China | collected 2011
TAGAGAATATGATGTGGATGACCTTATTGGTCTATGACTACATCATACCAGGAGAGAAGTATATGAAAAAGGATAAAATAAAAGGTCTTGTCGCAAGTGTAGTGATAATAACCATGTCTTTTGGGCTATGTGGTTGTGGAAATAAGAGTACTGATAACAGAATAGTTGTGGAGATGGTTCAGTACAAACCGGAGGCTGCTGATTATTTTGAACAACTGGAAAAGGAGTTTAATGCAACACATGATGATATTCAATTGAAAATTGATTCACCAAATGATGCTATGACAATTTTGAAAACAAGATTTATACGCGAAGACAATCCAGATATCATTGGAATTGGTGGGGACTCAAATTTTTCAAATTTCATCGATGCCAATATGCTTATGGATATTTCCGATTATGATGGATTAGAAATGATTAAAGAGAATTACCTTGCGATAAATAAGGATTTGGAATTTGTTCCGCAAGAGGGCATTTATGCAGTTCCTTATGCAGCAAATGCAGCGGGTATTCTGTATAACAAAGATATGTTTGAAGAAAATGGTTGGGAGATACCAACTACCTGGAATGAATTTATTTCTCTGTGTGAAACGATAGACGAATCAGGGAAACACCCTCTCTATTTCGGCTTTAAAGATACATGGACAACTTTAGCTCCGTGGAATGCGTTAGCGGTCGGAACATGCGATTCGGATCTGGCGTATCAGGTAAATAGTGGAAATGCAACATTTTCAGAAGCATATGAAGAAACAGCAACAAAGATTAAGGTACTTTTGAATTATGCAGAAGACAATCCGGTTGCCTATGGATATAACGATGCCTGTACAGCATTTGCTAGAGGTGAATCTGCAATGTATCCTATTGGCAGTTATGCGATACCTCAGATTAAATCGGTTAATCCGGATATAAATATAGGTTCATTTACATTTCCGGCAAACGATAAGAAAGAAGATAATATTCTAAATTCCGGTAATGACTTAATGTTTTGTGTAATGAATGATTGTGATAAAAAAGAAGCTGTTTATGAGGTGCTGGATTTCCTGTTAGAGGATGATAATGTCCAAACTTATCTTGATGCACAAAGTGCAGTTCCGTGTAAAAAGGGTGAGTTTGAACTTGCATATGAATTGCAGGATATGAAAGAATATATCGATAATGGAATCGTGGCTGATTTTCAAGATCATCATTATCCATCTGAGATGGCAGTAGATGCAATGATTCAAACATATTTGCTGGATAATGACGAAGATGCTCTTGATACATTTTTAAAAAAATTTGATACAGAATGGGTTCGATATAATCGGGATATTATCGAAAAAGTAAAGAGATATCAAGAAGGAGAATAGACAATGGAGAAAAAATGCGTAAGAAATAAATGGTCAAAAAATGACAAGATTTTCATGAGGTATTTAATTCCGATTTTGATTTTGTTTTTTCTGTTTAATACATTACCACTTATAAAAGGATTTTATTATGGCTTGACCAATTATCGGGGGTATGGTGATTATGATTTCGTAGGAGTCAGAAATTTCGTGGATTTAATACACGATACCAGAGTGTGGAAGTCGTACTTATTCACTTTTCACTATGCAGTGGTACTTACGATTGTTGTAAATGTAATCAGTTTGATTTTGGCATTAGGATTAAATCGAAAAATAAGAGGAAAGAGTGCACTTCGTGGTATTTATTTTGTCCCTAATATCTTAGGAGGATTGGTTGTAGGATATATTTTTAGTTTTATTTTTACATATATTATCCCGTCAGTCGCAAATACATTGGGTATTTCATTTTTAGAAAATAGTATTCTAGCAAGTGAAACAACAGCATGGATTGCAATTGTGATCGTGGGTGCATGGCAGGGAATTGCAATGAATACAATCATATATATTTCAGGCTTGCAGACTGTGCCGGTGGAAGTTTATGAGGCAGGAATGTTGGATGGTGCATATGGATGGAAAAAGTTCTGGAAACTTACATTTCCTTTGATTCTGCCGTTCTTCACAATCAATTTAGTATTATGCATGAAAAATGCAATGATGGTATTTGATCAGATTATGTCTCTGACTAAGGGGGGACCTTCACAGAGTACAGAGTCTATATCCTATTTGATTTATATGAACGGAATGAGTGGTGGACAGTTTGGCTTCCAGAGTGCGAATGCGTTTGTATTCTTTGTTATCGTTGTTATTATTTCATTTTTGCAGATGAAATTTTTAGGTAAAAAGGAGGAACAGCTATAATGAATAATAAAAAAGGAAAGATTGTGAATCGAATCATAAACGGATTATTAGTTTTAGGTTGCCTAACTGTCCTGTTTCCTCTTTATATGACAGTAATCATTGCTTTTAAGCAGCCGTCCGAAATGACAAATGATGTGGCTGGGGCATTAGCGTTTCCATCTAGTTGGAATTTTGATAATTTCAGAGAGGCAATGGAAGTTACAGATTTCTGGAATTCGCTTGGAAATAGCGTTTTGATTACTGGGGGGACAGTCGTACTTTGCATTTTGATTCATTCTTTCGCAGGATATGTAATTGGAAGAAAAATGGCTGAAAAAAAAGCATTTAAGGCAGCATACTTTTATGTAGTTAGCGGAATGTTTGTTCCTTTTGCAGTACTTATGATGCCATTAGTAAAACAGACGGCACAAATGGGGATTGCAAATCGCTTTGGTGTGATTGTGCTTTATTTGGTTTTCTTTATGCCAATGAATATCATGTTATATACAGGATACTTGAAGAATATACCAACAGCATTGGAAGAAGCAGCCAATATAGATGGTGCAACAGCATGGCAGACATTTTGGAAAATTATTTTCCCTAATATGAAACCGATGCATGCAACTGTGGCAATTTTGACTGCAATGAGCACATGGAATGATGTTACAACACCACTTGTTATTTTGTCAGGAACAGGTCAAAATACATTGCCTATGGCACAGCTCAATTTCCAATCGCAGTTTGGTACCAATTACAATTTAGCATTTGCATCATATTTACTTGCATTATTACCTATTTTGATATTCTATATTATCTGCCAAAAGCAGATTTTAAATGGAGTAGCAAATGGTGCAGTAAAATAATTTGTTTATAGAAAAAAATAAAAAGAGGTAGTGATATATGGCTATTAGATTTGATGATAAAACAAAGACGTTTCATTTAGATACAAAGAATACAACTTATCAGATGAAAGTGGATGACTATGGTTTTTTACTTCATTTATATTACGGACAGAAAACAGAAGGAGTAATGGATTTTCTCTTGGTGAATATGGATCGTGGTTTTTCCGGTAATCCATATGAAGTAGAGGACCGACGCTATTCAATGGATGTCCTCCCACAAGAATTTCCTTGTCGGGGAACAGGTGATTTCAGAAGTCCGGTTTTTGATATTCGTTTTGAAGACGGAAGCTTTGGGGCAGATTTAAGGTATCAGTCACATAGAATATATGATGGAAAATATGGTCTTTCTGGTTTGCCGGCAGTATATGGTGATGAGCATATGCAAACCCTGGAAATTACTATGGTGGATCTTGCATGTGGAATAGTCGTAGAGCTCTATTATGGCGTCGTTGAAAAGCTTGATGTAGTTACTCGTGCAGCAAAAGTGACAAATAAAGGAACAAATCCTATTTTTGTTGAAAAATTGCAGAGTGCCTGTCTTGATTTTGTGGCGGGAGAATTTGATCTTATTACATTTTATGGAAGACATGCTATGGAACGTAATATGCAAAGACAGAGAGTAGAGCATGGCAGTTACCAGATTGGAAGCAGAAGAGGAACATCAAGTCATCAATATAATCCATTTATGATTTTAGCAGAAAGAAAAGCAAATGAAGATTATGGAGACTGTTATGGAATGTCCTTTGTCTATAGCGGTGGTTTTTTGGCAGAGGTTGAATTGGATCAGTTTAATCATACAAGAATGCAAATGGGACTTATGTCTGAACATTTTTCTTATCAGTTGCTGGATGGGGAAAGTTTGATTGCGCCAGAGGTTATGATGTCCTTTAGTGCAAATGGACTTTCAAAACTTTCCCATAATTTCCAAAAGTGCATTGGAGAACACATATGCCGTGGGAAATATAAAAATGAAATAAGACCGATTTTGGTAAATAGTTGGGAAGCATCTTATTTTGATATAAGTAAAGATTCAATTATTGGACTGTCAAAAGATGCTGCTGAGCTTGGTGTAGAAATGCTGGTTATGGATGACGGATGGTTTGGCAAGCGTGATGATGATAACAGTGGTCTGGGTGACTGGGTTGTGAATGAAAGTAAGCTCGGATGTACATTGGCGGAATTAGTTCATGAAGTGAATGATCAGGGAATTAAGTTTGGTATTTGGATTGAGCCGGAAATGGTAAATGAAGATAGTGATTTGTATCGTAAACATCCTGATTGGGCACTTGTGATGCCGGGAAGAAAACCGGTCAGAAGCAGAAATCAGCTTGTGTTAGATTTTTCAAGAAGAGAAGTTGTTGATTATATCTTTGAACAAATTTGCAATGTAATTGATACGGCAAATATCGAGTATATCAAGTGGGATATGAATCGCAGTATTACCAGTGTTTATAGTCATAGTAGTAACTATCAGGGAAAGGTTTATTATGATTATGTGATTGGTGTGTATGACTTTTTGGAACGATTAATTTCGAAATATCCTAATATTTTGATTGAAGGCTGCAGTGGCGGTGGTGGACGCTTTGATGCAGGTATGCTTTATTATACGCCACAGATCTGGTGTAGCGATAACACAGATGCAATTGACCGTACCAGAATTCAGTATGGCACCTCATTTGGATATCCGGTTTCGACAGTTGGTTCACATGTGTCTGCAGTTCCAAATCATCAAACAGGTAGAACGGTATCCATTGATACAAGAGGTGTTGTTGCAATGTCAGGTACCTTTGGATATGAACTTGATTTTGGAAAATTGTCGGATGCTGATAAAGCTGCAATAAAGAATCAGGTTGTGGAATTCAAGAAGAATGCGAAACTAATTCAAAATGGATTATATTACAGATTGAGTAATCCATTTGAAGATTCTTATGCTGCATGGGAAATGATATCAGATAATTTGGAGGAAGTACTTGTAAATATTGTCATGCTTGAAACACATGGGAATATGCAGCCTGTTTTTGTAAGATTAAAAGGCTTAGAAACAGGTGCAATGTATGAAGATGCAGCAACAAAGAAAGTATACCCTTCAGAAGTTTTAATGCATATTGGGCTACCATTTATGCCAGAGATGGGAGAGTACAAGAGTACACAAATTAATTTATTGAGGTTAAACTAATTTGTTTAGAAAGGAAGAGGCTATGAACAAAATTCACACAGATATGCCGGGGGATGTTATTCTCATTCATCCAGATCAAAAAAGAATAGTGAGTAATATACTAAATGCTTCGCTGGGTGAAATGAAAAAGATTATTTCAAAGCAAAAGCGATTAGTAGTTTCAATTTTTGGCGGTTCTGGTTCCGGCAAATCTGGAGTTGCAGTTTTGCTGTCGGAACAATTACAGGAAATTGGAATCAAAAATATTGTAATATCCGGAGACAATTATCCCAGGTTAATCCCTGAAAAAAATGATCAAAAAAGAGAGCATATTTATCATGTACATGGCAGACAGGGTTTGGCGGATTATCTTTGCGGACCGGAAGAGATAGAGTATGAAAAAATCAATCATATTATCGCGGATTTCAAAAATGTAAATGAATTTTTGTCATTGAAACGAATGGGAAAAACGGAAGATTCCATTTGGTATGAAGATGTTAATGTAAAAGATTGTTCTGTTCTGATTTTAGAGTGGACACATGGTAATAATGAAAATCTGAAAGGTGTAGATTATCCGATCTATCTGTACAGTACACCGGAACAGACGAGAGAAAGAAGAATTGCAAGAAATAGGAATGAAAATGCAGGTAGTTCTTTTATACAAATGGTGTTGGAGATTGAGCAGACAAAGCTTTTGTCGCAGGTAAAAAGTGCAAAAGTAATCGTAGATTCTGACGGTACAATTATTTCTTATGACGAGTTTCAAAAAAAGTATCAGACATCCAAATTTGATATACGACCGATGTTAAATGTGTATCCGGATAGTCTAGGTGGAACGGTCAGAAATTTGAACAATTTCTTAGAACAATATGGGAAAGATGCTTTTGCAAGTGTATATATGTTACCAAGCATTTTTCATTCAGATTTGGACAGAGGTTTTTCTATTATTGATTATGATTTGGAAGAGGATTTTTCGGAAGAGGAAGATTTGAAAAAACTTAAGGATTTAGGAATTGACTTAAAGCTTGACTTTGTCATGAATCATTTGTCGGTTAATTCGCCACAGTTTAAAGATTTGTTAGTAAAAGGAGATAAGTCTGAATACAAGGATTTTTTTATCAATTGGAATGAATTTTGGAAAGGTTTTGGTAATGTAAACGAGGATGGTGTAATCGTTCCACAGCAGGACTATATTGAAAAAATGTTTTTTCGAAAACCCGGACTTCCGATTCTTATGGTAGAAATGCCGGAAGGAAAAAAGGTTCCGTATTGGAATACATTTTATCAACGAATTGATGAAAAGGCGGATGGGACAAAAGAATATTTTGGGCAAATGGATTTGAATATCCAGTCGGATAAAGTGTGGGATTACTATAAAACGGTTATAAAAAAGTTAGCTGGGTACGGTGCAAAAATTATCCGGTTAGATGCATTTGCATATGCACCCAAAAAAGTTGGTGAAAAGAATTTCCTGAATGAACCGGGAACATGGGAATTGCTTGAAAAAGTATCTGATATTTCCAAACAATATCATATTCAGTTACTGCCTGAAATTCATGCAGGTTATCAGGAAAAAATATATGAAAAAATTGGCCAAAAGGGCTATATGACATATGATTTTTTTCTTCCCGGACTTATTATAGATGCAATTGAAAACAGTACTGGTGAAGTAATCGCAAAATGGGGAATGGAGCTGGTAAATAAAAAAATAAATACAGTAAATATGCTTGGTTGTCATGATGGAATTCCTGTTTTGGATTTAAAAGGCTTGATATCGGATGAGAGAATTCAGAATTTGATTGATGTGATAGTGAAGCGTGGTGGAAAGGTTAAAAATCTTCATGGACAAACGAACATTTATTATCAAGTAAATGCAACATATTATAGTGCACTTGGTGAAGATGATAAAAAGATGTTGATTGCGAGAGCAATACAAATGTTTATGCCGGGAAAACCTCAGGTGTGGTATTTGGATTTGTTTGCAGGTTCAAATGACTATGAAGCAGTTGAGAAAGCCGGAAAAGATGGGCATAAAGAGATTAATCGCACGAATTTAACAATGGATGATGTTAGAGTAGGAATGAAAAAGGAAATTGTTACTGAACAATTAAGACTTATTTCGTTTCGAAAGAATCATCCCGTATTTAAGGAGAATGCCATTGTAAATATAGATGCAATTCCAAATGGCCTTATAATGGAATGGCAGAATGAAAGTCATTTTGCAAAGCTTTTTGTGGATTTTAACATTATGGAATATAAAATACAGGCATCAGACGAAGCAAAGATATTTTGACTACAGGCTCCTTATGATAAGACTTTTGAAATTAAGAGTTACGAAGATATGACAGTTGGTATTGTAAAATGGCCAATGTCAGTGATACGAATACAGGGAAAAAACATTCCTCGTATCGTACAGTTGGCAGATCATATACTTGTCTGCTTTGGAAAAGGCAATCGGGAAAAATGTGGAGGACGCATCTACGCTTGATACATTTTCACTTGAGATGTTTGAGAACATCGCTTATGTGATGGCAAAGCATGCAGATGCTAATATCCCAGATACACCAGAAGAATGGTTGGATGGATTTAATACGTTCTCAATCTATCAGGTTCTTCCACAGCTCATTGAACTTTGGGGGCTAAACGTTCAGACGGATGTAAGTGCTAAAAAAACTTCGTCCAACAGATCGCCCGATGACAACACCTTTATTTTTGCTTCGTTGTGTACAGCTGGGGATTAGTATCCGAGACCTGGATTTGCTTACCATTGGCCTCGTGAATGATATATATGCTGAAAACAGCAACGATGATTATAAAGGATATAAGGAAGTGGCGACTCAGGAGGACTTCGACAAATTTTAATCAACTGGTAGAATTTGGAGTATGGAGTAGGAACAATTTGTAAAATGCTGATTTTGTATTGCTTTTGTCCTGACAAATAGATCTAATATAGTTAGAAAAAACTCGAAAGGAGTGTTTACTATGGCAACAAAATCAGCAAATGTATACGCACGCATAGAGCCTGATGTAAAAGAACAGGCAGAAGGAATCTTAGCAGCATTAGGAATTCCTGCATCCAATGCAATAAATATGTTTTACAAACAAATTATTCTTCAAAGAGGACTTCCTTTTGAAGTGAAAATGCCATCTGCTCGTCCTGTAGACGTTAGTGCATTATCAGAAGCACAGATGAATGCAGAACTAGAGAAAGGATATGTGGATATGCAGGCTGGTCGTACTAGATCAGCAAAATCTGTTTTTGCTGATATCCGCAAGGATTACAGTTTATGATTTATGATATCGAGATTTCAGATCAGGCCGAGATAGACCTTCGTGGAATCTTCGAATACATTGCTTTTGAACTGCAGGCACCAGAAAATGCAAGTGGTCAGCTTGATAGGCTTGAAGCATGTATTATGGATCTTGATCATATGCCGAAGAGATATCGACAATATGAATTGGAACCATGGAAAAGTCGAGGGCTACGCGTAGCACCAGTAGACAATTATCTTGTTCTATATATTCCGGATGATGATACACAAGTGGTTACGATTATCCGTGTTATGTACGGTGGACGAGATGTGGATACGCAATTAAACAGATTTACAAAAACAAAATAATTTGAAAGCATCAATCAGAAATGGTTGGTGCTTTTTTCATGCTTGGAGAAACCTAAGCTTTTTTTATGCCCATTTTTACGGAAGGAGGTATCGGCCGTGGCTAACAGAATTATGGGTATTACTGTCGAAATTGGCGGAGATGCGGTTTCTACTGTATTTAATGGAATCGTGAACGCCGTCAAAGGAGCTATGACAAATGTGCTCAGTGCAGTAAAGACCGGATTTTCAACTGTGAAGGGCCATATCACAGGACTTGCTTCGGAGGCATTTACCTGGGGTAAGGACCTGATCATGGGAATTGTAAATGGTATAAAGTCCTGCATTGGTGCTGTTTCAAGCGTAGCAGATAAGGAATGGAATCTATGTCTGTGGCTCCACAGTTTAGAAAGGCGGTTGCACCAGTTTATTACCACAGGAAACGAGAAGATGTTCTTACAGAGTTGCCGGAGCTGATTGAAAGAAAAGAATGGGAAGAACAGCCCGCAGAGAATAAATCTGTTTATCAAGGGTTTGATGAATTTCTGGAAAAAGAGAATATTCTAGAGAATGATACGGATGTGTTCTATGGCGGTGCATTTCAGGAGTTTCATAAACAGTAGCAAGGTATTGAGGAGGATTCAAAGGAGGAAGAACCGGTTGATTACACGAAGTTCTCTATGAAAGAACGAGTAGAGCTTCTTCCACCACCTACAGATAACACGATGGAGGAATTTGAACAGTATAAAGTCCGTATGGGTTACAATCAGGAAAAATTGAAATCTGTCCGATACCGAATGAGTGTGTACGATGATTTCTTAAAGGAATATGATTATCGTAAGAAAATCAAAGGAATGGGCAGACCGGCACAGAAACAGAGGACAGTTAAGAAGAACAGGGATTATAGTAGATAGATATTATAGCTGTTAAAAACCATTTGTCTTGACAAAAAAATGAAAGCGTAGTATATTATTAAAGTTCAAAAACGAACAGTTCAAAATGAAAGAAGGTGCGTTTGTGAAAAATTATTTTGCACATTGTGTTGATGTAGAAGAATTGTATGAAAATATGGTATCTCCTGTTTGTGAAAAATACGAATTGACTTATATGGAGTTTACAGTTCTTATGTTTTTAACAAATAATCCGCAATATGATACAGCTACTCAGATTGTAAAATACCGTCATCTTGCAAAATCTCATGTATCTATTTCTATTCGTTCCTTACAGGAACGAGGATTGATTTTAGGGGAACATAAGGGAGGAAATCACAGAACCATTCACTTAAGTGTGGCTGACAAAGCAAGAGATATAATTGCGGATGGGCGTGTGGTGCAAGGCAAATTTTGTGAAATAGTATTCGCAGGATTTTCAAAAGAAGAAATAGAAGCCCTACATAGGTTTACAGAGCAAGTAAACAGAAATATCAAAGAATATTTGAATGATTAGGAGAGGTTTACAGTGGAAAATAACAAGGATTTTTTAGGTACACAGCCTGTTGGAAAACTGCTTTTTAAGTTGGCAATTCCTACGGTGATAGCACAGTTGATCAATATGTTGTATAACATTGTTGATAGGATCTTTATCGGGCATATACCGGATGCAGGCAGTCTTGCTCTGACGGGTGTCGGTGTGACCATGCCTATTATTATGATTGTGTCGGCATTTGCAGGACTTGTAAGTTCAGGAGGTGCACCACGTGCTTCTATTTCGATGGGAAAAGGAGATATGGACAGTGCAGAGCAAACGCTTGGTGGATGTTTTCTTTTACAGGTAATTGTTTCAATCGTTCTGACAGTGGTACTTTTACTGTTTGGAGAAAATTTGCTGTTAGCTTTTGGAGCCAGTGAAAATACGATTGAATATGCTGTTTCCTATTTGAACATATATGCGCTTGGAACATTGTTTGTGCAGCTGACATTGGGAATGAACGCATTTGTAACTGCTGAAGGGTTTACAAAAGTGTCCATGGTTTCCGTCGCAATCGGTGCAACTTTGAATATCGCTCTCGACCCGATTATGATTTTCGGATTGAATATGGGTGTGCGTGGTGCTGCTTTGGCAACTGTTATTTCGCAGGCAGTTTCATGTATCGTCGTTGTGACATTTTTGTGCAGTAAGAAATCAATACTTAGACTGAAACGTAAGAATCTGAATATAAAGCCCAAAGTTGTGTTCCCGTGCATTGCACTTGGAACTGCAGCATTTATTATGCAGGCGAGCGAAAGCGTTATATCTGTATGCTTTAATTCTTCCCTGCTGAAATATGGCGGAGATATTGCGGTAGGTGCAATGACGATTCTTACCAGTGTCATGCAGTTTGCAATGCTTCCTTTACAGGGAATTGCACAGGGAGCGCAGCCAATTACAAGTTATAATTATGGAGCAAACAATACGGAACGTGTAAAAAAGACCTTTCGTGTTTTGTTAACAGTAAGCCTGATTTATTCTGTCACACTTTGGCTGGCGGTAATGCTTTTGCCACAATTCTTTGTAAGTATTTTTACTCCGGAGACAGCTATGATCGAGTTTGCATCAAAAGCTCTGCGTATCTATATGGCAGTCATGTTTTTATTTGGTATTCAGATTGCATGCCAGATGACCTTTACAGCTCTTGGCAATGCGATAAGTTCTATCATTGTGGCAGTTACAAGAAAATTTATTCTGCTGTTACCAATGATTTATATTATGCCACATATGGTTTCAGACAAAACCATGGGTGTTTACCTTGCAGAGCCGGTAGCAGATTTCATAGCAGTAACCTTTACTGCAATTTTGTTTTATTTCCAGTTTAGGAAAGCGATGAACAAGATTGAATCGTAGTTTATATAGTCGTTAAGGGGGAATTTTCTTCTTGGCGGCTATTTTTTTATAAAAACGTAATAAAGATTGGATTGACAAGTATCCGAAAACGAGCTTTGGATCTGGTACACATTAATAGCTATGCAGGAAGAATATTCCCAGCAGGATATTTGTAATGCATGGTCGTTATCCAAGCAAACAGTAAACTCGATTGTATCAAATATGGTTAAAAAGGGATATGTTTATTTGGAAATGGTTCCGGGAAGTAAAAACCGCAAATTTATCTGTTATTTCAAAGAAGAAATAGATAAATGGAATTGTATTCTATTAAGAAGACGGGTGTGGTACATGGTGCGAATTGGCATGGAAAACTTACAACCTGTATGATATATACTTGTTGCAATCACGTTTGTGATTATGTGTATGTCGTTTGCTATGTACTATGTGCAAAAGAAAAAATATATGAAGGAAAATATAGAATACTAGAAGGCGATCCTTTGATTGGACACGGCATAGATGTACATTACGAGAATAATCATATAAACACTATACCTGAATTATTCACGGCAAAGCCGTGAATAATTCAGGTTGACGTATAAAAAACTTCGTGGTATTTTTATTTTTGAAAAAGATGAAAATTATTTAAAGGCAAACTTGCTGAAAAGCAGGGACGCAAAGCCAGAAGAGGCTAAAGTCAGAAAGTTTGACCAGGTCAGCTGGTTGCTGCTATTTCCATATATTTAGAACAGAAGAGATTCCGATGACTTTTGTATGATATGGATATGTGGTTATAAAGAGATACAGTAGGGGCACTGGCAGGTGTCCTTTTTATATGCAAAAATGAGACGGAGTGAGGCTTTTTATAAAATGGGAAATTATGAAGATAAAATCTATTCTTTAGATGAGACTGTGCTGGGACAGACACAGGCCATGTCGCAGGTCGTACAGAAAACACTGGAAAATAATGGCGGAGTAGGTATAATAACAGGATATTATGACCAAAACCTGTCTATTTTGTCTGTGAGTAATCTGCTGTTACATAGTACAGGACATACATTCGATACCTTTATGGAACAGACAAAAGGCTCATTGAAAAATTTCTTTTATAGCGAGGAAGATATACTGGATCGGAATCGTTTTTTACAGCTTCACGGGGCAGGGGAAGCACGGATCCTTACTGCGGATGGTACAGTGAATAATGTATGGCTTTATAAAGAGGATGCGACAGATGAAGCAGGCAGACAGATCTGGGTTATGTCCGTACAGGTCAACTGGGATCATGTAAATCTGG
>OGUJ01001666.1_pt1 | contig 12690 bp, 9 predicted proteins | sample 1573661 | NCBI WGS metagenome assembly OGUJ01 (sample SAMEA2581933, study PRJEB24529) | metagenome | biome: Human gut stool | place: China | collected 2011
GCGCGCTACCGCCTGGCTGGCCTCAAGGGTTTGCCGCGCCGGATAGCGACGCGGCGCCTCCTCGCTCCCCCGGCGGCGGCCATAGACAAAGAGCTGGACGCCGGGAGCGCCATACTCGCCGCCGAGACGATTATGGTTCGCCGCCCCTTCGTCGCCAAACCAGGCCGAGGCGGGCAGCGCCGGGTGGATAGCAAATCGCGTGCGGTCGGGGAAAATCGCCTGCAGCAGCGCCTCTGTAGTCGGTGCTTCGCTGGCGCGGTGGAATTTATCCTGCAGATTCGCCACCGTCAGATGCACCAGGCCATCCAGCGAATCGGCGGAGGGACACACAGTCGCCGCGTTCGCCACCCACATCGCCGAGGCCGAACTCACCGCCGACAGCAGATCCGGCTCCTGCTGCGCCGCCCGGGCCACCACCTGCTCATCGCTGCCGCTAAAGCCCAGCTGGCGCAGAAGCGGCACGTTGGGACGCTCCTGCGGCGGGATCACCGCCTGCGGGTAGCCAGCGTCGGCGAGGGCTTTCATTTTTTTCAGCCCCTGCTTGGCCGCCAGCTGCGGGTTAGACACCCGATAGCGATGCCGGGTGGAAGCCTCATTGCCAAAGGAGAGCCCGGCGTAGTGATGGGTCAGCCCGGGCAGACCGTCAAAGTTGACTTCGCGGGCGGTCATGACGCCTCCCCGGCCAGAAAGTCGAGCCCCGGGCTCAGGCTGGCGGGCAGCGTCAGGGTCGGCGATTCAAGGCTGGCCATCGGCCAGGCGCAATAATCGGCGGCATACCAGGCCCCCGGACGTTGGTTACCGGACGCCCCGGTGCCGCCGAACGGCGCGGTACTCGCCGCCCCGGTCAGCGGTTTGTTCCAGTTAACTATCCCTGCCCGCGCCTCGAGCAGCAGTCGATCGAACTTCTCCCGTTCCGGGGAGATTAACCCACAGGAGAGGCCGAAGCGGGTAGCGTTGGCTAAGGCAATCGCCTCCTCGAAAGTGTCGTAGCGCCAGACCCCAAGCAGCGGGCCAAACACCTCTTCATCCTCGACATTGGCCACGTCGCTCATGTCGACAATCCCCGGCGTTAGCAGCGACGTCCCGGCCTGCAATATCCGCGGCTCCAGTAGGGTGACCGCGCCAGCGGCGACCCGCTGCAGCCAGGCCTGATGCACTTTCTGCGCGGCTTGTTCAGAGATAAGCCCGCCGAGAAACGGCTGCGGCTCGGCGTCCCACGCCGCCGGGATCAGCCGTTGGCTCACCGTCACCAGCCGGGAGAGGAAGGCATCGCCCGCCTCTCCGCGTCGGACCAGCAGACGCCGGGCGCAGGTGCAGCGCTGGCCAGCGGTAATAAAGGCGGACTGGATGGTCAGATGCACCGCGGCATCCACGTCCCGCGGATCGTCGACGATCAGCGGGTTATTGCCGCCCATCTCCAGCGCGAGGATCTTCTGCGGCTGCCCGGCCAGCTGGCGATGCAGATGAAAACCGGTGGTTGAGCTGCCGGTAAACAGCAGTCCGTCGATATCCGCCTGGCCGCTGAGCGCCTCGCCGGTTTCCCGACCGCCCTGCACCAGGTTGAGCACCCCGGCGGGCAGGCCGGCCTGCTGCCATAGTTTCACCACCGCTTCGCCGCTGCGCGGGGTGAGTTCGCTGGGTTTAAAGACCACGGTATTGCCCGCCAGCAGCGCCGGCACGATGTGCCCGTTCGGCAGATGGCCGGGAAAGTTATAGGGGCCAAACACCGCCAGTACGCCGTGCGGCCGGTGACGCAGCGTGGCGGCGCCGTCGGGCAGGTCGCTGTGCTGTTCGCCGGTGCGGACGTGGTAGGCCTTCACCGAGATCGCCACCTTGTTGATCATCGCCGTCACTTCCCCGGCCGCCTCCCAGCGCGGCTTTCCGGTCTCGGCGCCGATAACCGCCGTCAGCTCCGCCTTACTGGCTTCCAGCAGAGCGGCAAACTTTTCAACGATCGCCTGACGGGCGGCAAACGGCAGCCGCGCCCAGGACGGGAACGCCTGGCGGGCAGCCGCCACCGCCTCGGCAACCTGCCCGGCATCCGCCGCCTCGCCCTGCCAGACAACCTTCAGGTTAACCGGATCCTGTTTACTGAAACCTGGCCCACGGCCGGGCCGCCACTCGCCGTTAATCCACAGACTCATGCAGTTTTCTCCTCAGGGATCAGGCGCACCATGCGCACCTGGTCGCCGGCATGACACTTCAGCATATCCAGTTCGCGGGCGCTGAGGGTCAGGGTGTCGCCATCCGGATCGGCATGCACCAGCAGAGCGCGGAACTGGTGATACTGTTCATTCGCCACCAGGCACAGCGGCCAGTCACCGGGCGGGGTTTCGCCGGCCTCGGTGGTCACCAGACGGCTTTTGCGGATCGCCCGCACCCGGTCGATGTCGCACTCCAGAGTCGGGCCGCCGTCGAAAATATCGATGTAGTTCAGGTAGCGGAACCCCTCTTTCTCCAGCACCGTCCGGGCCGGGGCGGTCTGCGGATGAACCTTGCCGATCACCGCCTGTGCCTCAGGGGAAAGGAAATCGATATACAGCGGATGCTTGGGCATCAGGGCGGCAATGAAAGCCTTCTGTCCGGTGCCGCACAGGTAGTCGGCACGGGAAAACTCCATGGCGAAAAAGCGTTTGCCCAGGCTCTCCCAGAACGGCGAGTAGCCCTGCTCGTCAATCACCCCGCGCATCTCGGCGACCACCTTCTCATTGAAGCGCTCGCGAAAGGCGGCCATAAATAAGAAGCGTGATTTCGACAGCAGATAGCCATTGCCCTCTTTGCGCCACTGCGGGTCGAGGAACAGGGTACACAGCTCGCTGCTGCCGGTATGATCGTTGCTGAGAAACAGCGTCGGCAGCGCCTGATAGACGTTGAGCTCCTTCGAGGCATGGGCCTGGGTGCCGACCCGGTAGTTATACCAGGGATCGTTGAGCCCCACCGCCACCTCGATCGCGCAGATGCCCACCACCGCGCCGCTTTCGCTCTCCTCCAGCACAAAGACATAGCCCTGCTCGCTTTTCGGTAGCTCGCCGCGCCAGGTCTGCTGCGAGCGAGCGATCCGCGCCGCGAGGGTCGCTTCATCCACCGGCAGCGAGGTCAGCCCGCCGCCGGTCTCCGCTGCCAGCTTCAGCAGCCCGGGCAAATCGCCCGGCTCCACCGGTCGAATAACCATCATGATGAGACTCCTGCCACGAAACGCGCGCAGGCCCGCTCGACGCGATCCAGCCCGCTGTTCACCTCTTCTTCACTGACGTTCAGCGCCGGCGCGAAACGCACCACGTTGGCGCCGGCGATCAGAATCATCACCCCCTCTTCCGCCGCCAGGTTACTGAGGGTTTTCGCCTTCCCGGCCCAGGCGTCGTTTAGCACGCAGCCGAGCAGCAGTCCCAGGCCGCGGATCTCCTTGAACAGGCCATAGCGGGCGTTAATTGCCTGCAGGCGTTCACAAAACCACTGATGGCGCTGTCTGACGCCGGAGAGCACTTCCGGGGTGTTGACGATCGACAGCAGTTCGCCGGCCACCGCCCCGGCCAGCGGGTTACCGCCGTAGGTGGTGCCGTGGGTGCCGACGGTCATCACGCTGGCGCAGGCCTCTGTCGCCAGCAGCGCGCCGATAGGGAAACCACCGCCCAGCGCTTTGGCGGTGGTCAGCACATCGGGCGTCACGCCGTAGTGCATATAGGCATACAGCTCGCCGGTGCGCCCGACCCCGGTCTGCACTTCATCGAAAATCAGCAGGGCGTTGTGCTGGTCGCAAAGCTGACGCAGGCCGCGTAAAAACTCGACGCTGGCCGGCACCACGCCCCCTTCGCCCTGCACCGGCTCGACGATCACCGCGCAGGTCTGGTCATTGATTAAGGCCTTTGCCGACTCGAGATCGTTAAATACGGCATGCTGGATCTGCGGCGGCAGCGGGGCGAAATCCCGGGAATAGGCCGGCTGACCGCCCGCCGAGACGGTGAACAGCGTCCTCCCGTGGAAAGCGTTCTGAAAGGCGACGATGCCACTTTTCTCGCTGCCAAAGCGATCGTGGGCATATTTACGCGCCAGCTTGAGCGCTGCCTCATTGGCCTCGGCGCCGGAGTTACAGAAGAAGACCCGGTCGGCGAAGGTAGCATCGATAAGCATTTTGGCCAGACGCAGGATCGGCTCATTGGTGTAGCCGTTGCCGGTATGCCAGAACTTGCCGGCCTGGTCGGTCAGGGCTTGCACCAGACGCGGATGGGCATGCCCCAGCGCGTTCACGGCGATACCGCCGGCAAAATCGATATACTCTTTGCCCTGCTGATCCCACAGCCGTGACCCGGCGCCCCGCACCGGAATAAACGCCGCTGGCGCGTAGACCGGCATCATCCATTCATCAAAGTGGTTACGCGTAATTGACTGAGACATATCGACCTCTTCCGGTAAATTAAAAGTAGCAATAATGTTAATAAATATGAGTTATTACGCTGTAAATGTAGATTGCACGGTTCGTGCCAGCCAGCGATAAAAATGCATAAATCGGATGAGATAACGCAGAATCAATGAGTTACAGCTGAACGCCATTCACATAAAATGCATATTTAGTGAATAAGTATCCGACAAAGGGGGATAAACAGTGATTAAAGAAGATAAATTATGCAACGGTAAGATATAATTCTGTAATTGTGATCCTCTGCGAAATTTATCGTATCTATTTGCCCTTTTTTGGCGCGGCATGCCCGCAAAAGGGGCACCCACGGCACGCTCATGCGCAGCGATTGGCAGAATGACGCATCCGGTGGCAGCCAGCCTGGCGAATTTCTGCTACCATCCCTGCACTATTCACCTTGCACAGTGGCAGCGACTATGAAATTTGTCTCTTTTAATATCAACGGCCTGCGTGCCCGCCCACACCAACTGGCCGCCATCGTCGAAAAACACCAGCCGGACGTGATTGGCCTGCAGGAAACCAAAGTTCACGACGACATGTTCCCTCTCGAAGAGGTTGCCAGGCTCGGCTATAACGTCTTTTATCACGGGCAGAAAGGCCATTATGGCGTCGCGCTGCTGACCAAAGAGACGCCGATTGCCGTCCGCCGCGGTTTCCCGGACGATGGCGAAGAGGCTCAGCGCCGCATCATTATGGCGGAGATCCCGTCGCCCTTCGGCAACGTCACAGTGATTAACGGCTATTTCCCGCAGGGTGAAAGCCGCGATCATGAAACCAAATTCCCGGCCAAAGCGGCGTTCTATCAGAATCTGCAGAACTATCTGGAGACCGAGCTCAACAAAGAGAATCCGGTGCTGATCATGGGCGATATGAACATCAGTCCTACCGATCTGGACATCGGTATCGGTGAAGAGAACCGCAAACGCTGGCTGCGCACCGGCAAATGTTCCTTCCTGCCGGAAGAACGGGAATGGATGGACCGCCTGCTGGGCTGGGGCCTGGTGGATACCTGGCGTCAGGCTAACCCCGACAATCATGAGCATTTCTCGTGGTTTGATTACCGCTCCAAAGGCTTCGACGATAACCGTGGGCTGCGCATCGATCTGCTGCTGGCCAGCCAGCCTCTGGCGCAGCGCTGCGTGGAAACCGGGATCGATTACGAGATCCGCGGGATGGAAAAACCGTCCGACCACGCGCCGGTGTGGGCCACCTTCCGGCCATAATTCACGCCCTTCTCTCGCCTCCCGCTGTGCGGGGGGCAGAACTTCCTGAGCAAAATCAACAAAGCGACGGTAAACCATTGTGACGGTCGTCGGAACAGGATACTGTCGCGCGCACTTTTTGATGTCCACTGCGTCCAGACTGTACAGGAGCACCTCTCATGCAAAAGAAGCCGTCATCCGGCCATTGGTAAAGGGCTGGGACTTCTCGCGCTGGTGGCCACGCTGGCCGTTATCAGCCACCGCGTCGGTCTCCACGATCTGCTGACTCATCTGCATCTGCTTCAGGACACCCTCCGCCATCAGGGCGCCTGGGGATATCTGGTCTATGCTGCGCTGTTTATCATTGCCACCCTGTGTCTGATCCCCGGCAGCCTGCTGGTGATCGCCGGCGGGATGCTCTTCGGCCCGCTAACAGGCTCCCTGCTCTCGTTTGCCGCCGCCACCCTCGCCTCTTCGCTGTCGTTTTTAATCGCCCGCTGGCTTGGGCGCGATCTGCTGCAGCGCTATGTGGGCCATACCACCGTCTTTCAGGCGATTGAGCGCGGTATCGCCCGCAGTGGCTGCGATTTCCTGATCCTCACCCGCCTGGTGCCGCTCTTTCCCTACAATATTCAGAATTACGCCTACGGCCTGACGGCGATCCGCTTCTGGCCCTTTACCCTGATCTCGGCCGTGACCACCCTGCCGGGTCTGGTCATCTATTCGGTGATGGCCAGCGAACTGGCCCGCGAGGGGGTGACCCTCGCCTTCGCGCTAAAACTGAGCCTCGCCGGCGGGCTGCTGTTTGCCCTGGTGCAGATAGGCAAACGGTTTGCCCGCGCCCGTCGCGTGGCGGCGTGCAGTGAGGAGGTGCGCCATGACCCAACCTGATCGCCGTCACCTGCGCCGCGCCCGGCTGGCCCTTGCCGTCGTGGTCGCCGCCGCTCTGGCCGCCTGGCTGTGGTTCCCTGGCGGGCGTACCTTTCTGCAGCAGAGTTTGACGGCGTTAGCCTCCCTGGATCCTCAGCAGGTCAGAGGGTTTATCGCCGCCTGGGGGCCGCAGGCCGCGCTGGTCTCATTTGCGCTGATGATCCTCCAGGCGATCGTCGCTCCGCTGCCGGCTTTCCTGATTACCCTGGCGAACGCCGCCCTGTTCGGCGCCTTCTGGGGCGGGGCGCTGTCGTGGTTCAGCGCCATGGTCGGGGCCGGGCTCTGCTTCTGCATCGCCAGAGCGCTGGGGCGCGAAGTGGTGGAGAAACTCACCGGCCGCGCGGTGCTGCGCAGTGCCGACGGCTATTTCACCCGCTTTGGCCCGCAGACGATCCTGGTCTGCCGCCTGCTGCCGTTTGTCCCGTTTGACCCGGTCAGCTATGCCGCCGGACTAACCTCGCTGCGCTTCTGGCCCTTTATGCTGGCCACCGGCGTGGGCCAGCTCCCGGCGACTATCGTTTATTCCTGGGCCGGGAGTCTGCTCACCGGGGGCACCTTCTGGCTGGCCACCGGGCTTTCGCTGCTTTTTGCCCTGGCGGTGGTCATCTCTATCGCCAAAAATATTTACCGTGAACGTCATAAGAGATCGTCGCCATGAGCTTACCCCCGCTGGATTCTGTCCCCCTGATCCTTCGTCCGCAGGCCTGGCTGCACCGCCGGCATTACGGCCAGGTGCTGAGCCCCATTCGCTGGTGGGGTCGGATCCCGTGGCTGTTTTACCTGGTTTCGCTGTTCGTGGGCTATATTGAACGCCGCCGCTCGCCGCTGGATCCGGTGCTGCGCTCGCTGGTCAGCGCCCGCATCGCCCAGCTGTGCCACTGCGAATTCTGTATCGATATCACCAGCATGACCCTCGCGGCGCGGAGCGGGAGCCAGGACAAGCTGCTGGCGGTCGCCGACTGGCGCAGCAGTACGCTGTTCAGCGAAAAAGAGCGCCTGGCGCTGGCCTATGCCGAAGCCGCCACCCAGACGCCGCCGGCGGTGGATGATGCCCTGCGTAGCGCGATGGCCGCGCATTTTGACGCCCGGGCGCTCACCGAGCTGACCGCCCTGATCGGCCTGCAAAATTTATCAGCGCGGTTCAATGCCGCGATGGCGATCCCGGCTCAGGGGTTGTGCCAGATACCCACCTCTTCCTCGCAGAATAAGGAGTAACGATGCGCCGTTTGCGTGATTACAGCCTCTGTCTGTGCCTGCTGCTGCTCTGGCCGCTGGCGGTTAATGCCGACGACAGCTGGCGGCAGATTCAGACGGAAGCCCGCGGACAGACCGTCTGGTTTAACGCCTGGGGCGGCGACCCGGCCGTCAATCGCTATCTGGCGTGGGTCAGCGAAGAGGTCAAACGCTATTACGCAATCGACCTGCGTATTGTGCCTGTCGCCGACGCCGCCGACGCAGTGAAACGCATCCAGACCGAGGCGCAGGCCGGTCGTCGCCAGGGCGGGTCAGTGGATCTGCTGTGGATCAACGGCGAAAACTTTCGCACGCTTAAGCAGGCCAACCTGCTGCTCACCGGCTGGGCCGAATCGCTGCCCAACTGGCGCTATGTCGATCTGCAAAAGCCGGTACGGGAAGATTTTTCAGTCGCCACCGAGGGCGCGGAGTCGCCGTGGGGCAGCGCCCAGCTGACGTTTATCGCCCGCCGCGGACAAACGCCGCAGCCGCCCAGCAGCCCGCAGGCCCTGCTGGCCTTCGCCAGAGCCCATCCGGGCAGCGTAACCTACCCGCGGCCGCCGGACTTCACCGGTACCGCCCTGCTGGAGCAACTGCTGATCGCGCTCACCGACCAGCCAGCCGCCCTGCGCCAGCCGCCGCAGCCGGCGACCTTCGCGGCGGTCACCGCCCCGCTGTGGCTTTCTCTCTGCAAGCCGGGCGACCTCTACAGCATCGCTATCAGCCACGGCGAAGGCCGCTTCATCGCATCCGATGAACAGATCAAGGCTCTTGCCGCTAATGGCCAGATTGCTACCCAGTACACGGACCTTGAAGGAAATCCGACTTACGACAGCAGCTTCAACCCGAACGGTTCCTCCTGGGCCGTCGAAGGCATCACCAGCCCGGATGGAAGAGTCCTGGGCAAGATGGGCCATACAGAAAGAAGCGGCTCCAACATTGCCAAGAACATCTCCGGCAACAAAGCGCAGCCGCTCTTCGAATCCGGCGTGAAGTACTTCAAAGGCTGATTCTTGAAACAGCACTAACTGCATAATAAAAATCCCGAGGGCATGTGCCTTCGGGATTTTTTTATAATGTGTCTCAACCAGCCTTCATCGTTATGGAGAAGGTGATTTTTCCATCCTTGTACGATACGGAAAGGGGAGCCTGCAGCAGGGAGGATAGTTCTCCTGCGATGGAAAGGCCGATACCGTAGCCTGCCCTTTCGCTGTTATGGGATTCATCGTTCCGGTAGAACCTTTCAAAGAAACGGGAGTAGTCGACGCCCTCGCCTTCCTTGTAATCGTTCGTGACGGAGACGGTGACATTCTTCTTCGTGCCCGCTGCCGAGACGGAGATGGTGCCGCCCTTGTCGCAGTACTTGACGGCATTGTCGAGGAAGATATGGATGAGTTCGTTCATGCACTTCCAGTCGCTCATGCCTTTCAGTCCTTCCGGGCAGGAGACGGCGAGTTTCTTGCCGCCGTCTTTTACAAGGAGGTCGAATTCACTGGCCGCCGCGGAAAGGAGTTTCTTCACATCAAGCGGCTCTATCTTGAGCTGCAGGCGGCTCATTTCACTTGCCTTGGAAAGAAGGATGAGGTGATTGATAAGGTTGGAGAGGTGGCGCACCTGTTTTAAGATGCCCTCTGTCCAGTCATTCTTGCCATTCATCATTTCAATCGCTTCTGCATTGACGGAAATGATGGCAAGAGGAGTCTTCAGCTCATGGCTGGCGTTCGTGATGAACCGTTTCTGTGCTTCCAGGTTATGCACGAAGGGCGCGATGGCCTTGTTGGAAAGGAACGCGAAGATAGCGACATAGAGAAGGATGCAGAAGAAGCCGAACCAGATGGAATAGCTGAGGAAGGTATGGAAATCGGCAAAGTCTCTCGTGCAGTCCATGACGACGATGAGCTTGCTGCCGTCAGGATATTCCGTCTTCATGAAACTGTAACGCGCCTTGTTCTTCTGCATGAAGCCGGTCGCAGATGGAGACTGGAGCGCTGTCTTGGAAAAGGCGATGGCCTGGTCCTCAGAGAAGGCGACGATGTTCTTCACATTGACGGAAGTCATCCTGTTCTCCGAATCAAGATGAATGGAGAAGTAACGTGTCTGGTAAGCAAATTCAGGAGTATCTGCCGGGGAATTGGCACCGGGAATCGGGAGCCAGCCGGCAGAGGTGGTATCGTTCTCATGAATCCTTGAGGGAAGCGTGCCGCCGTTCTGCGTGATGGCTGTCATCGTATCAATGACGTGCGAGCGCATGGCCGCATAACCAAGCGTATTGATGAGGCCCAGAGCCCCGATCACGATGATGAGGACAGCGACCGTTGCCAGTAGGATGAACTGGCGGCGGAGCCGTTTGATGAGGTTCATGCTAATCCCTCCTTGGCATCAGAGTGAATGAACCGCCTTCCTCTCCATCGATCTGCAGATCCGACATGACGGCAAGGAGCTTGCCGCGGAGGTAGGAAATGTAAATCCATACGACGCTTTCATCGACATCCTCTTCCTTGCTCCAGATTTTGTCGAAAATGAATTTCGTATCCAGACCCTTCAGCGGATTCAGCATGAGGAGCTTCATGAGCTTCGTTTCCTTGCCGGAAAGGCGGATGGAATTATGGCAGGACAGTTCCTGTTCTTCCGAATCAAGGGAAGTGGAGCCTACATTGAGTTTGGATGGCGACATGTCCTGCCCGCGGCGCGTGAGCGAGCGGATGCGGGCGAGGAGCTCGCCGACGGAAAACGGCTTTGTCAGATAGTCATCAGCGCCTGAATCAAGGCCGGAAATGCGGTCGTCGATTTCAGACTTTGCCGTAAGGAGTATGACAGGCGTCACGTCCCCCTTGCTGCGAAGGATTTTCAAAGCTGTCAGGCCGTCCATCACGGGCATCATGATGTCCATGACCATGCAGTCATAATTGTTTTTCATGGAAAGGTCCAGCGCTTCCTGTCCGTTCTCGGCAAGGTCGACTTCATAGCCGCTGTGCTTCAGGATTGTGGTAAGAACGTTGGACATGTCCCTTTCATCTTCTGCAAGAAGAAGTCTCATACAAATCACTCCTTTATGAAAAAGGATGCGTCCCAGGCGCGGACAGCCCGCGGACGCACCGCTTAGTGTTCATCACGGATAAGGTTCCTGATCGTCTGCATGGAGAGGTCGCAGGAAGCAAGCTCGTCAGCGCAGCGCTTCAGCTCGCGGACGATCATTTCCGGATTCTTGATATCTTTCTTGTACTTCATCTGATGTTCCAGACTTGCCCAGGAATCCATGGCAATCGTGCGCAGCTGGATTTCTGCAAAGTACTGGCCCGGATTCTGTCCCAGGACGTCCTCAAAGGGCACGTCCATGCGGAGAATCATGTGGAAGCTCCTGTAGCCGTTCGGCTTGGCGCTTTTGATGTAGTCCTTGCCGACGATGACTTTGGCTCCGGGAATGGATTCGATGAATTTGATATTGTCGTAAATGTCATTCAAAAAGCAGCAGACGATGCGGATGCCGATTGCGTCATGGATATCATAGAGCGCAGACTTCGGCACGGGCGGAAGGCCCTTTCTCTGGCATTTCTCCCGCATGCTGTCTTCTGATTTGATGCGGTAGATGAGGTGCTCGTAAGCAGGCTCGCCTGTTTCTTTTTTCTTTGTTTCGTTGTAGTTTTCTATCTGGGATACGAGGTGCTTGAGGACGGCGGGAAGTACCTCTTTGTGTTTTCCATAAATTGATTCAGCCATGTATGCCTCCTGAAATAGTATATCTTTTATTATATCACGGAATGAGGGCGGGCGAGGAAAACGGCTAATAATTTATAACTTGTTGAAGTTTCCGAAAAGCCCGAAAAATCTAAGAAAAAATGAATGGGAATACGGTTTCTTTATACTATGCGGACTTTTCAAATTTGCGATAATATGGTAAAATTAATTGTATTTCTAGTATAAGCGTATATAAAGACAGGCAGTCCTGCGGATTTGTGCAGGAGCCGTTGTTTTTAGAAGTAGTACCCGAGGGGGAAAAGGAAAGAAATGAAAAGAGAAGATATTCGTAACATTGCCATTATCGCGCATGTCGACCATGGTAAAACGACTCTCGTAGATGCCATGCTGAAGCAGAGCCATATTTTCAGAGACAACCAGAAAGTGGCTGAACGTGTCATGGACTCGAATCCTCTGGAAAGAGAAAGAGGAATCACCATCCTCGCCAAGAACACATCTGTGATGCATGACGGTGTAAAAATCAATATCGTCGACACCCCAGGGCATGCCGATTTCGGCGGCGAAGTAGAACGTATCCTCAACATGGTTGACGGCGTTCTTCTTCTGGTAGACGCACACGAAGGCCCGATGCCGCAGACGAAGTACGTACTGCGCAAGGCCCTTGAACATAAACTGAAACCGATCGTTGTCATCAATAAGATTGATCGTCCGGATCAGCGTATCAGCGATGTAGAAGGCGAAATCCTTGAACTGTTCATGGAACTCGACGCTACTGACGAACAGCTTGATTTCCCGCTCGTTTATGCATCCGCAAGAAGCGGCATTGCAAAACTCCATATGAATGATGAAGGAAAGGATCTCACTCCTCTCTTCGATACCATCCTGAAGTACTGCCCATGCCCGGAAGGCGATGCTGACGGCGGACTGCAGGTCATGGTCACCACCCTTGAAGCTGACGACTACCTCGGCAAAGTCGCTATCGGCCGTATTACCCGCGGTACAGCTAAGCAGGGCATGACCGTTGCCATCACTGACGGTGAAAAGATCCGCACCGACCACATCGGTGCTCTCTTCAACTGGCAGGGAATGAAACGTACACCGGTCACCGAAGCTAAGATGGGCGACATCATTGCTATGGCCGGCTTCAAAGACATCAACATCGGCGAAACCGTTGCTGACGCAGCTAATCCGGAGATCGGAAGAGCGTCGTGTAGG
>OGUJ01001675.1_pt1 | contig 12654 bp, 19 predicted proteins | sample 1573661 | NCBI WGS metagenome assembly OGUJ01 (sample SAMEA2581933, study PRJEB24529) | metagenome | biome: Human gut stool | place: China | collected 2011
TGCCATCCTTTCTTACATTGTTGTTTCTAATTGTTGAGACAGCATACAATAGAATGAATACTACAATAGGGATTATAAATTTTAAAATCTTGGTTTGCTTAATCATATTTATTGCTATTCTATATACTTTCATTTTTTACTCTGTTGGTAATGTTCGGCAAATAATCGAATATTAAGGTGCTTTATCTGTTTGTTAGCAATCTATTTCATTTCCATTTAATGATTCTATATCTCCTAATGCTTTATATTCTCTGTCCAAATCTTCTTTTGTGAATAGGTAATAGTTATCCTCAAATCTTGGCATATCATATCCTTTTACAAAAGATAAGAAAGAGAATATTTTTGCATCTATATCTATACCTTGATTACCCTTGTTGTCCAAAGTAAATAATAGATTATCAGCTTTCATCGAAACTCTATTTCTAATGCCTTCTACATTATATTCTTCGTTATCAGGTAACTCTTTAAGTATCTGATAGAAGTTTATTATCTGTTGTTTTACTTTCATTCTTAATTTGATTAGTGATATGCTAATGCTTGACAGCGTGCCGCTTTAAGCGGTATGCTGTTTGTTAGTAACCCATTTCACCATTCTTCAAAGTTCTCTTCTATAAAAACTTCAAGTGATGAAGCTAAAATTTCATTCTCTCCATTATCATGATAAAATATTAGCACTTCTCCTTTAGGATTAATCATAATTGGATTTCCTGCTCCATCATCTGCAACAGCATAGTTTTCTGAAGTTTCCGCATGAACTTCTCTCAAAGATTGAGTATAACCTACAACAGTTTCATTACCTTCAAAAGCAAAAATTTCAATGTCTGCCCAAGCACGACCAAAGTGTTTGATAAAATCAATATAGTCAGAACTAAACTTTACATTCAACACTTTTTCGGCTTGTTCTATTTGTTCGTCCGTAGCGGGAGTACCACGCATTTTATGTTTATTGAGAAATGTACTCAATCGTTCTATAAGTTTTTGTTTCATATTCTTCGCTATTTTTATGGTTACTAATGTCCGGCAGCGTTCCGCTTATTCAGTCGGTTAGCTATGTGTTATCGGTATCCAAATATTTTTATAATTAGTTTTTCATTATCAATATCATATTCAAATTTCCCAATCTTTTCAATTAAATCTTTCATTCTGGATAATTCGTTTATTGATTCAAAGGGGATAATGACATATTCTATATTCTTAGTCCTTATTGCCCCAGCTATGCCATCTGCTGTGTATTTCCCATTCCCAAGATAATCTGCAAGAAGTATATGCCAAAGAGTATCACACACAAGATCTTTTGCAAGGACTTCACTTGCAATGTACTTAATATCTGATTCTGCAATAGCTTTTAGTAACTTAGACCATTTGGCATTGCTCATATAACTACTTTTTAAAGTTACTGCTCTTTTAGTCATTTTATCATAGTTCTTCATCTATAATATGAAATTGGATTATTCTCATTATTTTAATACCGATAATGGCTGGCGAATAACTGATTGTTAGGGCAGTTCATTCGCTTGTTAGCAATAACTTATTATAATCCAAAATACCATTCCAAAAAAGAATTGAAGTCTTTCCATTGTGGAGACAACTTTCCATTCTGAAAATTGATTAGTTTCTCTCCCAATTCAATTTCAAGAACTTCTCCTGTATTACGGTTATAGAAAAAACCGCCTTCACCTTCAAAGCTATCAAGAGGTAAGTATTCGGAGGGAATGCCTAACACTGCTTGCCTTTCTATACCATAACTTAAATCATTAGAGTAAATTTTAAACCAACACACATTATAGATTTCGCCACATTGTCCTCGAAATGTTATTTCGGTAGTATTTAGATTAAACAGTGCAAAATCACTATTTAAATCAATTCCTAAATCAATCAAAGCCTTTTTATATGCTTTATCTTCTTTTTCTGAATATACACCTTGTTTATTCAAATAGTCTATCACTTTATTACTTAGCATGATTTGATGATATTTTATTTGTTTTACTTTATTGCTAATGTCCAGTGGCTAACCGACTTTTTGGGGCGGTTAAGCCATTTGTTAATCGTTTTACAAAACCTCTAAGTCATTTATTTTTATCTTATTCTCATTTTTGAAACAAGAAAGCGAAAGAGTGAGGTCGCTTTGACCTTCTTCTTCACTCCATAGAGGAATGTATATATCTACCTGTTTATCGGAAATTTGATAGGACAATGCCAAATCAAACGCTTTTACAGGTAGAGGTATAATTGTACAACCGTATTCCTCTATAACTCGCCGTATATCTTGAATAGGCACACTATTAGCCAACATTAGATTATTTACGGCTTGATAGTCTTTACGGACTAAACAATATATAAATTCTTGTATTCGTTTTTTATATTCTTCTATACTTGCCATTGTTTTTAGCGATTAATGTTTGGCAGCGTTCCGCTTATTCAGTCGGTCTGCTGTTTGTTATCGGTTTTTAATATTATAGTGGCTACTTTTTTATTGCCTGCATATACATCTACGGATTCTATGGTATTTAAAACTTCATGAGGTGCATGATCAACCAGAAAAGCGACCAAGCAATCACTTACATATTTATCAGGCTCAAGAATAAACATTTTAATGCTCCATGCTGAAGGCTCCACTTGCGGTAAAACTGTAACAGCATAACACAACTCATAAGTCGGCAGATTTTTCAATCCGCCTTCTTCTGGTTTGAGCCAATATATTACTCCTTCCTTTTCCATTTTATTAAACCGATAATGTTTGGCGGATAATTGATCATTAGGGCAATTCATCTGTTTGTTACCGATAGATTAACTTCCCTAAAAATTTTCCTGATAGAACTCCTGTATTCTTCTCCATCAGGGACGATTTTTATGATTAAATAATCATCTGTTTTATCACTTTTTAGAAAATGCAAATTAACTCCATTGCTCAAGAATAAAACCTTTTCCTCTTGGTCTGATACTTCACCGACAATTTTTAGGCTATTCATGTATTCTGATTTTTCAAGCTCTTTAGCGTAAAACAATCCTAATCTATGTACATACTTGGGGAAATTTCTTAATAACCCGATATTGAAATTTAAAGAATCGTGTACATAATAATGATCTTTATTATCATATACAATCTCAAAAGTTGTCACTTTGTTTATGTTTATCGAAATAATTATTGAATCAGACTCAGGCGTTGTCCATATTTCTGTTGCCATCTTTTTAAATTCATTTATTTTAAAATCGGCATATGGATTAATATGTTTAATGCCACCTGACAACAAGTAGTCTTTAATTGTAATATCTAACGTTTTATCTTTCAAATTCATTTTTATTATTTTATGGCATTATTGGTAATGGGTTGCAGCTTGCCGCCGTTAGGCGGAGCAGGTGCATGTTATAAGCTAAATTTCGTATTCAATCTTGTAATCTTCATATACATTGAATACCGTTTCACAATCAGATAAAATACTTTCAAACAAAGGTTTGACCTCACTATTCCAATCCAACTTACCCAAACCTGCACCTATTTTCGGGAGCGACACAGTTTTGATACCTCTGCTTTCGCACACTTTTTTCAAGCGTTTCAAACCTTTATTCAGATATGTGAGTTCCGCATGATACATATCGGGTTGTGTAGCGATGTAAATTATACCTGGAGAGAAACCTTTGATTTCTCCTATAAACACATCGCCAGCTTGAAATTTAGTGTTTCGTGTGTACTTCTTAAAGAGTTTTTGGATTTCAGGGGATTGACTTGATAGCTTAAAGGCAAGCCCAGTTCCTAATCCTTCTTGTGAGCCAACAGCTACACCTTGTGCTATGTACTCATCTTTACTCTGTAATATATCTCCCGAAATGTATTTTATCATATTGTTTCCGTTTTTCTGTTGCTTATAATGTCCGGCGGATAATCAACCCTTATGGAGATTAATCCGCTTGTTATCCACCACTATTTAATAAGAGCTATTTAACATTTTGATATTAAGATTGGAAAATAGTTCTTCATTTTCAACTACCCAAACATCTTCAAGAGGACAATCAATATATCCCCACTCATGCCAATTTCCTACAAGCCATTTAGTGCTCACTGCATAAGTTTCATAATTAGCATCTGAAGGTAATTTGTGCAATATCATACCTGCATAATATCCTGATATAGTCCATAATTGATATGCTTGCACGCCTATTTGCTCCGCTACCATAAAATATAAGGTATCTTCATAAGGGTATTTACCCTTACATTTTAGGATTGCTCCTCTTGAAAGATATTCTGTATAATTAATTAATTTAACCATTTTATTTTTTTATTCTTGGTGAATAATGGGGTTCAACTAACTGCGTTTAGCAGTTAAGGTGATTGTTACAAGCGTGATTAGCTTTCAGTTTCTGAATATTTAAGAAATTCCTTAAAGTAATCCATAAATGAATCATATAATTTTACAGGTTTACTCATATGGGGGGTATCATCTTCCCAATATACATCAGCTCCCCAAATAGAAGAATCTTTCAGATTATTACCAACTGGAATTTTATATAAAATGAGATATTCTCCTACCTCATAACTTAAAACGATCCAATCCATAGATAATTGAAATTGTTTTTGAATTTCCTTGGTTAATTCAATTATAGGATATGAAATAATTTCTGAATCTTTCGCTATTCCCGAAATGCAAACATCACTCCAGTTACACATTCCGCATTGAGATAAAAAAGTTTTGTATTGCAATGGGAAAGATATGCCTAATTCCTGTTCTGCATATTCTATTTCTTGTTCTGTTGCACCATCCCAATGAACAAAGCCTTCTTTATCTTCTATTAATTTCAAATATTCCATATTTATTAATTTGCTTGTAACGTTATGCTAACAGCGGTCATTTAATGTTTCGCTGTTGTTTTTATATTCTTTATTTCATCAGGCATATTATCTATATTATATGACTACCTATAAGTTGTCTCCTTGTCTATCCAATTACAATATTTGATAAATTTACACTATATGCTATAATTTCTTATTCTGACTTTTAATGTTTTGTTTATCAGTAAATTATATTCATATTGTTTTGCTGTATATAATTATGCCTCTAAAAATACGGTTTTATCTAATTATTCACAAAGGAATCTGTTAGTTTTTTCCTCTATCCTATACAATTTCATCCTTTGGCAGTCAATAACACAATCGTATGTTGTATAATTCGTAATTGCCTGTTTTCTGTTTACATTCGTACATCTATATCAAGTTATCAGGCAGAGAGAAGAAGCGTATAGCATCTCTATACCCAGTCTCTCCACAAAGATAAGCTATAATAATCCTCTTTCGGGAATAATAGCTAACTATATATGCTATATCGTCATTTCTTATCTATTTTCAACCTCATATCTTTGCAACATCAGAAAAACAATAGAATAAACTACTTATTAAATGGAGAATTATGAGAAAGAATTTATTATTTCTAACAGCATTACTAATGTCGGGAATGATTTTAGCTCAGAGAGGAGAAAGTATTATGAAGAAGTATGAAAATCAACTGCCACAGGCAGGGAGAGGAAATGTACATGTAGCCTACCAAGGAAAGGCTATTGATCAGATGATTTACGAATTTATAGAAGAGCAGGGGATACCGGGTATGACACTTGCCATTGTTCAGGCTCCTTACATTCCGCGTGTTGTAGGCTATGGAGTGACAGATTTTGAAAAAGGAAATCTGGCTGCGGCAAAAACTCTTTGGCCGGTAGGACCAATTTCACAGGGTTACGCCGCTGTAGCGGTGATGCAACTATATGAAAAAGAGAAATTGAAACTGAACGATCCTATCGGAAAGTATCTTAAGGATATTCCGGAAAATTGGAAAAATATCAGTATTCTTCAATTGTTGCAGCACAGTTCCGGTATTGCGGATTACCGTGCGCAGGCGGGATTCAATGTGTCGGAAGATTATCAGCCCTTGCAACTGATTAAGACAGTCGAAAGTCTTCCTTTGGCTTTTGAACCTGGTACTAATGTGAAGCAAAGTGCGACAAACTTCCTGTTACTGGCTTCTATCATTGAAAAAGTAGGCAAAATGCCGTATCATGATTTCGTGAAAAAGTATCAGATTGACTATCTTGGGTTGCAACAAACTTATTTTGGTGAGGATTTGGCAAAAGTGAAACAGGAAGATGTAACGACTACTGCCAATGTGCATCAGACTTTTAAAAAGAACAAAGACTATATCAATCCGTCGGAAACAACTACCGGATACATGGAGAAAGATGGGAAACTGGTAAAAGCTCCTTCTGTGAGTCCGACAGCAATGAAAGGTTTTTCGGATATTTGGGCATCCGCAGAGAATGTGAGTCATTGGGATATCGCCCCGTAAAATCATATTCCGTTCGTCCTGCCTGTACGTTTTTCAGCACGCCCGACAACTTATCCATTGTAATCTGTGCGGCTACCGGAATATAAGGATTTATACTCTCACTCTGCGTAGCTCGCTTGTTTCCATATCCACATCCCAGTAAACCCAGAATAGAGGCAAATATTCCCATCCTTATTATTTTTAAATGTTTCATATTCAAATTACTTTTATGATTTCATCCATTTCACTGAAATAGACTGCAAATATACGTTATGTGTTTCAATCCTATACTCTGATTTTTATCATATATATTCTGATAATGTCTGGTGGCTAATCGACCATCAGGGCGATTCATCCGCTTGTTTTCTGTATTATTTTATTTCTAAACAATATGTATGACACCAATAAACAAAGTAAAAATGGTATTGTAGTATCATACAAGCACATTGCACCAGAAAATAAAATCATCAAAATAGGAATAAGAAAAAATGATAGGGAACTATACAGTATGCTGTTTCTAACTCTTGCAAAGCAGTTCAAGAACAAAGTGATTGCTCCGGTAGATAATGCCAAAATTCCCAAAATTGACCAAGCCAATGCCATGCCTCTATAAGAAGTATCCATATCTGGTACAGGTTTTATATTTTGAGTCTTTAGCCAAAGAATACCCGTGGTACACAATAGGCTAATACATAATATTCCAAACCATATTTTCAATAATAGTTTGATTATATAGTATTTCTGTTTCATTTTTCGTTTATTTATTATCAAGTTAATGTCCGGTGGCAGCATTTTAATTCGAGCTATCTTTCATCATTATTCGTAGTTGTTTTTGCGTAGGTAATGTTTTCCATCCTTTATCTGGTGCTTTTAGAGTAAACCAAGATGGTACGCTGTCTAATATAAGATGTCGGTCGGGGGCTTTGGCTAAGAATGTTACAAAGTAACGGGTTCCGATTGGAGTGTTTTTACTCTCGGCAAATGATATAAAAAAACTTCCTTTATATAAAGTCTTATTATATACAAATTCATATTTTGCACTTTGCCCTCTATAAGCAGAACTGTATTTAACAAGAGTTACTATAGAATATATGCCATCCTTTCTTACATTGTTGTTTCTAATTGTTGAGACAGCATACAATAGAATAAATACTACAATAGGGATTATAAATTTAAAAATCTTGGTTTGATTAATCATATTTATTGCTATTCTATAATACTTTCATTTTTTCCTCTGTCGATAATGTCCAGCAGCGTTCCGCTTTAAGCAGTAGTGCTGTTTGTTAGCAACTTATTCAATAATCAAAATATCTCCAAAGATATTTGAAAGCATTTTTCTATACTCTTTTATATCTTCAATTGCATTATCCTTATATGACACAGTTATTGAAGTAATATCGTCTTCATATTTATGTTTTACTGAAAAGACAATCTCATTTTGACGTATGACGACTTTACTACATAAACCATAACCAGAATTAGATTGATCTGAATATTCAAAGTAGTATGAATCCATACCCAATTTAATATCCTGTTCATCAAACTCTAATGCTCTTTCGACAATTACATATTCTTTGGGTTCATTCTTATCATCTGCGAAACCGACTAAATATGAATTGTCTTCTGTTACTTCATATACTATATCATTTGCTATAAAGTTTATTTCCATATTTCACCTGTTTTAATCAGTTGCTAACGTTATGCTAACAGCGATCATTTAATGTTTCGTTGTTATTTTTTCTAAGTATTTTATTAAATCTCTTCTTCAAAATATCGTCCAACGGATTTTTAATGTTTTGTTTATCAGTAAATTATATTCATATTGTTTTGCTATATATAATTATGCCTCTAAAAATACGGTTTTGTCTAATTATTCACAAAGGAATCTGTTAGTTTTTTCCTCTATCCTATACAATTTCATCCTTTGGCAGTCAATAACACAATCGTATGTTGTATAATTCGTAATTGCCTGTTTTCTGTTTACATTCGTACATCTATATCAAGTTATCAGGCAGAGAGAAGAAGCGTATAGCATCTCTATACCCAGTCTCTCCACAAAGATAAGCTATAATAATCCTCTTTCGGGAATAATAGCTAACTATATATGCTATATCGTCATTTCTTATCTATTTTCAACCTCATATCTTTGCAACATCAGAAAAACAATAGAATAAACTACTTATTAAATGGAGAATTATGAGAAAGAATTTATTATTTCTAACAGCATTACTAATGTCGGGAATGATTTTAGCTCAGAGAGGAGAAAGTATTATGAAGAAGTATGAAAATCAACTGCCACAGGCAGGGAGAGGAAATGTACATGTAGCCTACCAAGGAAAGGCTATTGATCAGATGATTTACGAATTTATAGAAGAGCAGGGGATACCGGGTATGACACTTGCCATTGTTCAGGCTCCTTACATTCCGCGTGTTGTAGGCTATGGAGTGACAGATTTTGAAAAAGGAAATCTGGCTGCGGCAAAAACTCTTTGGCCGGTAGGACCAATTTCACAGGGTTACGCCGCTGTAGCGGTGATGCAACTATATGAAAAAGAGAAATTGAAACTGAACGATCCTATCGGAAAGTATCTTAAGGATATTCCGGAAAATTGGAAAAATATCAGTATTCTTCAATTGTTGCAGCACAGTTCCGGTATTGCGGATTACCGTGCGCAGGCGGGATTCAATGTGTCGGAAGATTATCAGCCCTTGCAACTGATTAAGACAGTCGAAAGTCTTCCTTTGGCTTTTGAACCTGGTACTAATGTGAAGCAAAGTGCGACAAACTTCCTGTTACTGGCTTCTATCATTGAAAAAGTAGGCAAAATGCCGTATCATGATTTCGTGAAAAAGTATCAGATTGACTATCTTGGGTTGCAACAAACTTATTTTGGTGAGGATTTGGCAAAAGTGAAACAGGAAGATGTAACGACTACTGCCAATGTGCATCAGACTTTTAAAAAGAACAAAGACTATATCAATCCGTCGGAAACAACTACCGGATACATGGAGAAAGATGGGAAACTGGTAAAAGCTCCTTCTGTGAGTCCGACAGCAATGAAAGGTTTTTCGGATATTTGGGCATCCGCAGAGAATGTGAGTCATTGGGATATCGCCCCGTAAAATCATATTCCGTTCGTCCTGCCTGTACGTTTTTCAGCACGCCCGACAACTTATCCATTGTAATCTGTGCGGCTACCGGAATATAAGGATTTATACTCTCACTCTGCGTAGCTCGCTTGTTTCCATATCCACATCCCAGTAAACCCAGAATAGAGGCAAATATTCCCATCCTTATTATTTTTAAATGTTTCATATTCAAATTACTTTTATGATTTCATCCATTTCACTGAAATAGACTGCAAATATACGTTATGTGTTTCAATCCTATACTCTGATTTTTATCATATATATTCTGATAATGTCTGGTGGCTAATCGACCATCAGGGCGATTCATCCGCTTGTTTTCTGTATTATTTTATTTCTAAACAATATGTATGACACCAATAAACAAAGTAAAAATGGTATTGTAGTATCATACAAGCACATTGCACCAGAAAATAAAATCATCAAAATAGGAATAAGAAAAAATGATAGGGAACTATACAGTATGCTGTTTCTAACTCTTGCAAAGCAGTTCAAGAACAAAGTGATTGCTCCGGTAGATAATGCCAAAATTCCCAAAATTGACCAAGCCAATGCCATGCCTCTATAAGAAGTATCCATATCTGGTACAGGTTTTATATTTTGAGTCTTTAGCCAAAGAATACCCGTGGTACACAATAGGCTAATACATAATATTCCAAACCATATTTTCAATAATAGTTTGATTATATAGTATTTCTGTTTCATTTTTCGTTTATTTATTATCAAGTTAATGTCCGGTGGCAGCATTTTAATTCGAGCTATCTTTCATCATTATTCGTAGTTGTTTTTGCGTAGGTAATGTTTTCCATCCTTTATCTGGTGCTTTTAGAGTAAACCAAGATGGTACGCTGTCTAATATAAGATGTCGGTCGGGGGCTTTGGCTAAGAATGTTACAAAGTAACGGGTTCCGATTGGAGTGTTTTTACTCTCGGCAAATGATATAAAAAAACTTCCTTTATATAAAGTCTTATTATATACAAATTCATATTTTGCACTTTGCCCTCTATAAGCAGAACTGTATTTAACAAGAGTTACTATAGAATATATGCCATCCTTTCTTACATTGTTGTTTCTAATTGTTGAGACAGCATACAATAGAATGAATACTACAATAGGGATTATAAATTTTAAAATCTTGGTTTGCTTAATCATATTTATTGCTATTCTATATACTTCCATTTTTTTACTCTGTTGATAATGGGGTTCAGCTAACTGCGTTTAGCTGTTAAGGTGATTGTTATCGTCATATTCAGACTTTTTCGATTTATTAGACTATTCAATCCAATCTTTCTCTATTTCTGTTGTTATGTCGCATAATGAATATACATCATACCAACCATCTCTGAAAAGATTGATTTTATTACAACCATATGCAATAAACAAATCTTTTGCATATTCTATTACAGAATTATAATGCTCAAAAGAGAAAAAGTCTATTAATCCGTGCCACTCTTTGCTATAGATTTCATACATATCGTTTACATCACAATCATTCTTTGTATTCGGATATATATACGTCTTTCTCTTCAAAATAAATCATTATTTGAAGGCTGCCATCTATTCTCATTATACATACTCCATTCTGTGTATATGGAATAAACTTTCTTTTTACAGCTAAAGCATACAACTCATGAAGTCTAATATTCGGATTGATGCTTATAACTGTAAAAATGTTGTTGTTATTAATTAGTTTTACTCTCATTTTTTTAATGTCACTTATTACTTTGACGATAATGTCTGGCAGCGTTCCGCTTTTTACACGGTTTGCTGTTTGTTATCAAACTTAATTATCTAATCGTTCATCATATTGAATATACCCTGTAACATTTTCTTTTTTCAAATCAGATAGAAGCTCCGCTGAAAAATATGAAGCACCGGGAGTATGGATTATATCTACTTCAAATTTACTTTTCAATTTAATTAAAACTGTATCAACACATCCTTCTTTAAAAAGATTGGAATAGGTTTCTTCATTTGTAATTTGCTCTTTACTCTTAGAACAATAGTTATAAAACAAGCTACAAGAAAAGTCAAAATAGCTAAAGCCTACTATCGGAAAACCGAGCAGATAATACGTTTGCTTAAGCGTATCTATTTGGACTGGGATCGCATTATGTGTCTGTAATCTATATCTTTTTATAACATTATAAGCTTTCTCTGACACCAAAAATTGTATTCCATGTATGTAAGGAGCAAATGTCATAAAATCTAATTCTTTGACACGTTTTCCTGTTAAAAAACATCTCAAAGGAGCTTTCAATAACTGATAATCAAATGGAATATAGTTTTCACATGAAGAATGATTATTCATATTTATTCGATTTTGAGTACAATAATCCTTCCATAAATATTTGTCCTCAATAGAGCCAAAAGACTGGTTGTCTTTAAGTTCTACTGCGCACCCACCACTAGCCTTTCCGGTAATTTTTGGATTGTAATCCGTTCTTAATTTATAATATTTCATTTTGAATTAAGTTTGATAATGTCTGGCGGATAACCTATTATTAGGGAGGTTGAGCCGTTTGTTATAAGCTATTAAATGAGTTTTTTAATTTTCTTACCATTACATGTAACCCCATGATTAAAAGCCGACTCTATTGCCAACTTAGAACTTTCAAGCATATAGTTATACAAATCATCATAATTTTCGAAATCAGGCATTATTATATGAAAATTCTTTTCGTTCAATGGCAAATAAAAATCTTCTTTCACCTTAGCAAGACCATAATGCACCTGCTCATCATCTGGAATAGAGATGGAAATGCTAATCACAAACTCTTTATCAGATGGATAACGTCGTGTCCGTTTATAAACACCAATACCACTTGTCGGACGAAAAAGTACGGATACCAATAAACTCCATTCTCCTAAATCTTCAATATTTATTTGGCGTGAAAGTTCTTTTACAAAACTATTCAGTTCTCGCCAAATAGACGTTGTATCAACATCTCTATCAAGATTTGAAACCTGGATTGGTGTTGTAACTTTTATTTTTTCATCTGTTATACTCATTTTACTCTACTCTATTTATTTAGCTTATAATGTCTATCGGCTAACTAACTTTTCGGAAGTTAAGCCGTTTGTTAGCATTTATTTTTACTTTATCATGATGTTTTTATTGTTGATTTTGATATATTGTTCCCCAATTAAATACTCCCTAATTCATACTGTATATATTTAAGATTATTAGGCTCTAACTTT
>OGUJ01001691.1_pt1 | contig 12526 bp, 10 predicted proteins | sample 1573661 | NCBI WGS metagenome assembly OGUJ01 (sample SAMEA2581933, study PRJEB24529) | metagenome | biome: Human gut stool | place: China | collected 2011
AGGTGACCTTCGCTCACAAAAAACACCTCGCGGGATATTACCAGTGAACAGTAACAAACAGAGGACAGTACAATATTTGTATACTGTCCTCTAATGTTTCGGTTTTTAAAGCAAATTCGAATATCTGCTTAATTTTAATCGACGGATATCTCTTTACATTCTGTCCGGTGCAGAGAATCCAAGAAGATCGATGCATGTTTCCAGAACTTTCTTTGTGAGTTTCAGCAGCTGAATGAAAGAAGCTTTCTGCGCTTCGTTTTCTTCACTGAGAATCTTTGTCTCATGGTAGAAGCTGTTAAATGCATTGGATACTTCGTAAATATATGCACAAATCTTATGTGGTGCTTTTTCTTCGAAAGCATTCTCTACAATTGCGCCGAATCCTGTCAGCTGAAGCATCAGATTCTTCTGGCTGTCGTTTACAGGGTCAAGGATTGCACCTGCATCAAGGTCACCGCCTTCTTCTGTAAAACGGTTCAGGATAGATTTGATACGAACGATCGTATAAAGAATATACGGACCTGTATTTCCTTCAAATGAAGTAAATCTGTCAATATCAAAAATGTAATCCTTGGTAGCCTGGTTGGAAAGATCACCATATTTAATTGCAGAAAGTCCTACGATCTCAGCAGTCTCTCTTGCATCTTTATCCTTTACGCTGCGGTTTTCAACGATCTTGGTAAACATCTCTTCATTGATGTCTTTGATAAGAGTTTCCAGACGCATAACGCCGCCCTCTCTTGTCTTAAACGGTTTACCGTCTTTGCCATTCATTGTTCCAAATCCAAGGAAAGAAAGCTTCGTATCATCATTTACAAGACCTGTCTTTCTTGCGCAACGGAATACCTGAATGAAATGAAGTTCCTGACGTTTATCAACTACATATAAAATCTCATCCGGGTTGAACAGTTTCATACGCTCAACGATCGTTGCAAGGTCTGTAGTTGTATAAAGAGAAGCACCGTCTGATTTTAAAAGCATACATGGCGGAATCTCTTTTGTATCGTTTTCTTCTTTTACATCTACTACAAGAGCACCCTGATCTACATAGGCAAATCCTTTTTCTTTCATCTCTTCAACCATTCCAGGAATATATGGCTGGGCATCAGATTCTTTTTTCCAGAGGTCGAAAGAAACATTTAACTTGTCATAGTTGCGTTTCAGGTCTGTAACAGATACATTCATGATATGATTCCAGAGAGCCATATATCCCGGTTTGCCCTGCTGAAGAAGATGAGTTGCCTCCAGTGCCTCATTTCTGTATGCCTCGTCCTCTTTGGACTTGCCACTTGCGCAAGGATAAATCTCTTCCAGCTCGCTGATTGTAAATGGTGCTTCTTCCGGATATTCTCCTGTATAAGAATCATCAAAGTAGACAAGCTCTGGTTTTCTGTGTCTCAGTTCTGTGATGATAAGTCCCATCTGCAGACCCCAGTCTCCAAGATGTACATCACCGATCACTTTATGACCTACAAAACGGCCGATTCTTTTAATACTTTCTCCGATGATTGCAGAGCGGAGATGACCTACATGGAGAGGTTTTGCAACGTTTGGTCCGCCATAATCAATGATAATTGTCTTTGGCTCTTTTGCTGCAGATACGGAAAGTTTCTCATCTGCTGCCATTTCTTTTAAATAGTCTGCAAGAAATTCACCTTTTACTTTCAGGTTGATGAATCCTGGTTTTACAACTTCTGCCATAGAGAAAACCTGGCTGTCTTTTAAATAAGCTACTACATCATCTGCAATCATAAATGGCGCTTTTTTATATGCTTTTGCACCCGCCATGGCACCATTGCACTGAAATTCGCAAAGGTCCGGTCTGTTGGATACGGTTACCTTTCCGTAGGACGGATCGTATCCTGCTTTTTCAAATGCTGCGGAAAGTTCTTCCGCCATCTGTTCCATCAGTTTCTTCATTCTCTAACTCCTCAAATTGTTTTACTTTGTAACTATTCAGCAGTCTGCTATTCTGCAAAAGTGCCAAACAGTTCCTATATTTTTATAATCAGACGGACAAAAGTCCCTGCCTGTATCCGGCATATTCTGATTAATCCACTACCACTTTTCTTGAACATGCAACAGCGATAGCACCATGTCCGATATGGCATGCAACACTTAATGATAACGGATTCTGTACAATCTCAATTCCAGGAAAAGCTTCTGCAATCTCTTTCTTAAATTCCAGAGCTTCTTCTTCGTTTCCTGTATAAGCAGACTGCAGACACATCTCGCCACGTTTCACATATTCAGCGAAGCGGTTCTCCCAGTCATTCTGCATAGCCTTAAGCATGACACGCTTTGCCTGCTTCTTGCCTCTTGTCTTGGAATATGCATCCAATTTCTCTCCCTGAATCTGGAGTACAGGTTTTAAGTTCAGAACTGTTCCGATTGCTGCTGCCGCCGGAGTAATTCTTCCACCTTTTTTAAGATACTTCAATGTTTCCAGAGTAATATAGATACTGGAATCAAATTTCTGCTCTTCAAGAACCTGTTTGATCTGTGCTGCATTTCTGCCTGCATCTCTTAAGGTAAGTGCATCCAATACAGACTGTCTCTGTGTAACAGAAATTCTCTGATTGTCTACCACATGCACTCTCCCATCATATTCCTGAGCAAGTCCCATAGCTGTATCACAGGATGCACTCAGACCGCTTGACATAGGAATATGCACTACTTCATCATACTCTTCAAGAAGTGTATTCCAAAGCCCGCACACATCTGCCGGTCCCGGCTGGGAAGTGGAAATAGTCTCATCATTCTTAAGTCGCTCATAAAAATCTTCCTGTGAAAGAGTGATTCCTTCAAGATAAAGCTTCTCATTAATATAAAAAGGCATCGGAATCACGCTGACACCAAGTTCTCTTGCCTGATCCTGTGTTATGCCGCTGTTACTGTCTGTGACAATGGCAATTTTTCCCATATTCATATCTCCTTTATTATAATTTCATGATATCAGAGGCAAAAGACCTGAAAGTCATTCTTACTTGCCCGATAAGACCTTTTGACTCTGATATCATTTCATCGTAATCATTCAGTCTTTAGTGTAGCATATTTTTCTTTGTATCTCAATCCAGAATATAAATTTTTCCATTTCTATCTTAAAATCCAGTGTACTGGTCACTTAATATCTGACAAAACTCCATAGAATATTTTATATCGTCAAGGAGTTCACCCAAAAGAATCCATCAGGAATACCTGTAAATTCACACTGTTCCTGCTCTAACAGCTGATTTAACTTCTCAAAGTTATCTCTCATAAATCCCTTACCATTTTCCCACATAAAGATACTCCCTTCCAGAAAACAGGCTTTTTCACAATCCCGTTTTCTGTGAAGAGAGTATCTTTTTCTCTTATAGCCACACAGATCTTCTCAATCGGATTAAACTTATTCCATTTCTCTTACAATCTTACGAACCGGAAGAACAAATGTCGGAGATACGGACAGTTCATCAATGCCCATCTGTACGAAACGCTCTGTCATACTTGTATCTGCTCCAAGCTCACCGCAGATACCTGCCCAGATACCTTCTTTATGTGCATTGTCGATTACCATCTGGATCATACGGATTACTGCTTCATGATGAGAGTCATAAATATTATCCAGTTTTGCATTCTGACGGTCAATTGCCAGTGTATACTGAGTCAGATCATTTGTACCAATACTAAAGAAGTCAACTTCTTTTGCAAGAAGATCACTAATCATAACGGCTGCCGGTGTCTCAATCATCACACCCTGCTCTACGTCATCCTTAAACGGTACACCCTGCTCTGTCAACTCTTTCTTTACTTCTGCAACAATAGCTTTGATCTGTTTTACTTCTGTCACAGAGATAATCATCGGGTACATAATGGAAATGTTTCCATACATACTTGCTCTGAAGAGCGCACGAAGCTGTGTTTTAAACACTTCCGGTCTGTCGAGGCAGATACGAATCGCACGATAGCCCATTGCCGGGTTCTCTTCATGTGCCATATCAAAATAATCAATCTGCTTATCTGCACCGATATCCAGAGTACGGATGATTACTTTCTTGCCGGCCATGTTCTGTGCTACTGCTTTATAAATCTGGAACTGTTCTTCCTCTGTCGGATAGTTTTCCTTCTCCAGATAAATAAATTCACTTCTGAAAAGACCAATACCTTCTGCATCATTAGCCAGAACACTTGCAACATCTCCTGTGCTTCCGATGTTCGCATAAAGATGAATCTTATGTCCGCTCTTTGTCTCGGTTGTTTTACCTTTTAATTCTTTGAGCATTGCTCTCTGATGCAGTTCTTCATCTTTCTGATCCTGATATTTCTTAAGTGTATCTGCATCCGGCTCTACAATAAGAGAACCCGACTTACCATCCACGATTGCCATCTTTCCGTCCATGCTGTCATCATATTCAATGTTGATCAGCGCTGGAATATTCATTGTTCTTGCAAGAATCGCTGTATGGGAATTAGAAGAACCTTTTCTTGTAACAAATGCAAGTACTCTGCTCTTATCCATCTGTACTGTCTCACTTGGAGCCAGATCCTCTGCCACGATAATAGATGGTTCTGCTGCATCCATATCCCCATCGTCATGTCCGGATAATACACGTACCAGACGATCTGAGATATCTTTTACGTCAGCAGCTCTTGCCTTCATATAGTCATCATCCATCTGTGCAAACATATCTGCAAAGTTATCACCTGTTGTTGCCACTGCATACTCTGCATTTACATTCTCTGTGCGGATAATATTGTCAATAGAATCAAGATAGTCCTCATCGTCCAGCATCATCTGATGTACTTCAAAAATAGCTGCACCTGACTCTCCAACTTCCTGAAGTGCCTTATCATACAGTTTCTGAAGCTGGGCAACTGCTTTCTCCTTTGCTTCCTGCACGCGGGCGATCTCAGCTTCCGGATCTTCTACCCTTGTACGCTTCACGCTTGTATCTGCCTTCTGCAAAATAGAAATCTTTCCAATTGCGATTCCGGAAAATACGGACTTACCTTCTAATACTCTCATTACTCCAACTCTCCTTATTACAGATTATCTTCCAAAAAGTTCCTCATCACTTCGGCATCTGCCACTTCATTGTCGCCTTCCACCTGCACCATAATCTGGTCGCCTTGCTTTGCCGCAAGATTCATAACACAGAACATGTGCTTCGCATCACCACTCTTTGTGCCTTTAAAAATGGTAATGTCGCTTGTGAGCTTGCCAGCTTCCTGCACAAGAAGCAGACCAGGCCTTGCATGTATTCCAAGTTTATCTTTGATAACATACGTAAATGATACCATCCACAAACCTCCTCCTGTATACATACTTCTTTTTGAGATAACCCATTATAGCACAATCCGTCTCCATACTTCCATCCTTTTTTACTTTTTGTACAAAATTTAAGCACTTTTTTTGACATTTTCACCGTCTTAAGTTCTATCTTATGTCAAAATCTACTAAAACACAGTCTTTCATTATCAGATTTTATACACATGTAAATGAGCACTGAATCTAATCTCTCGTCAGATTCAGTGCCCACTTTTTGTTTTCTTCTTATTTTTCTATTTCTGTTTATTCTTTATTCGCTTCTAAGTGCATCGATTGGATTCAGATTAGCCGCTTTCACAGATGGAAGCAAACCAAATACCACACCGATTACTGTCGAAAACAGTACTGCAATCACAATTGACGGTACACTGATCGCGGTAGGAGATCCGGTTATTTTTCCCACAACTTTCGACAAACCAATACCGGTTACTACACCGATAATACCTCCAATGCTGGTAAGCACTGAAGCTTCCGTCAGAAACTGTCCAAGAATCGTCTTCTTACGGGCTCCGATTGCCTTTTTCAGACCGATCTCCTTGGTACGCTCTGTAACGGAAACCAGCATGATGTTCATAACACCGATACCACCTACAAGCAGGGAGATACTTGCAATCCAGATCAGCTGATTATTTGTACTCTCACTGAGTTTCTGCATGCTCTTAACCTGCTCCATGATATCTTCTGCTTTATATTTCATAGTGGTACTACCATTTGTATTCAACGATGTGATGGAATTATTCAACGCATCTGCCGTAGAATTTCCCACAGAACTCATCGTATCTGTACTGTCCGCTTTTACGATCACATTCTGCGGCACATCAAATCTAAAGGATATCGGCCAGCAGCTGTCCGGAATCATCACGCTTCCCACAATTGACTGGTAATAAGTATAATACTCATCAATACTGTTAATCGTTGGCTGATAATTCTCATCCTGACGAATCACACCAACTATCGTATATGGTTCCTGATTAATCTCTACTGTCTGTCCCACCGGATTCTGTGACGGAAACAGATTCTGTGCTGCATTGTCATCAATCAGGGCAACTTTGTTATAGTTTTTGTAATCATCACTTACAAAGCCTCTGCCTGACTGAATCACATACCCACAGGTAGCCAGATAATTTACATCAATCCCATAAACGCTTCCGCCTTCAAGGCTGTTGTTATTGTTATAAATGGAAGCACTTGTGCTGTTATAATAAAAAGTTGCATTCTCCACATGATCAAGGTCGCGTACTTCTTCTTTGACATCATCAGTCAGAACCGGTGCCTTTGAAGAATTTCCGTATTCTGAATCATACCGATTATCTCCGTCATAAAGATAAATATTTACTGTATTGGATCCGGCACCGATCAGATCCTCTTTAATCTGCTCACTGGTTCCCTTGATCGTAGAAACAATCGCAATGATAGATGCAATACCAATGATGATACCAAGCATTGTCAGGAAGGATCGCATCATATGTGACCATATTCCCTGAAATGCCAGGCGTATATTCTCAAGCATAAAATGTCTCCTTTCTTATCAAGATCCATACATCTGGTCTAAGGTAACTTCTCTTGTTTTTGCTCCCTCTTTGACATCTTTTCCATAAGGGAAAGCAATCAAATCATCTTCACTAAGTCCGCCCTTAACAATTACACTATAACCGCTGTCTACCGTAGCTCCCACAGAAATTTCCTGTTTCTTCAGAATTCCATTGTCATCTTTATAAACATAATTCGTGCTGCTGTCACTTCTGACAAACGCTTTCTGAATGACCATACTGCCCTCGGAAGAAGAAGCTTCGTAGTTAATCGTAACCCAGTCCTGATCCTCAAGCTGAAGCGTCTTATCTGTCACTACCGCGGTAAATGCATAGTAAGAAACGTTAGGATTACTGCTTCCATAGTAGCTGTTACCACTTACAGGATATTCAGAAACATCCATAACTTCTGCTTCAAATGAACCACTTGTATAGCTTGTACAGTTAAGAATTGTTCCCTCTTTGATATCATCCAGCATCAGTTCGTTGACAGAACCTACTACATAAAAACCATCACTGCTCTTTACCTTAAGCAAGGCTTTGCCATCAGTTGTCTCACCGCTGCCGCCATCTCCAACGTATGTAACCGTACCTGACAATTTTGCGCTGATAAGTTTTTTATTCGCCTTCTTTTCAAGCCGGGATATTTTAATATCACTTTCCTGAATATCCAGTTTCAGACTTGAGATCTTTCTCTTCTGATACTTAATCGCATCCTCCCTGGAAACTGGTGGTCCTGTCGGCTCTGCATCATCTCCTCCGTCTGTGTCACCTCCATCATCTGGAAGTATATCATATTTATCTGCATCTGCCAGAGTAAATTCCATCTCCACAAATTCATATACCGGTTTCTCCAGAAGGCTTCCATTTATCAGATAATATCCTGTACAAGAGCTTTTTCGATCCTCATAATCTGATATGGTATCATTCTGGTGAAATTCAAGCTGATACCAGTATCCACCCTGATGCACAACTTTTGTTCCATCAGCGCTGTATCCGGCAAGTTTATTAAAGAATGAACCCATAACTGTTACCTTTTCTTTTGCACTGCTGCACAAATATACATATGGATCATCCTTTGTACCACTTCCTGTAAATGGAATCGAATTCTCATCCAGCTTCTGATAAAATGGCTCATCACCGTCTGTAATATTCGGATCACCTTTCTGATAATAAGGATTAAAATATGTGGTATGGTCATCCAGTGATGGAGTTGGTGTCGGCGATAACTCCGGGGTATCATCTTTTCCCGGATTAAAAGAATCATCACTGCCGTCACCAAAATCGTTTGCAGAAGAATCTGTATACACCGGAGCATTGGCAGTATTGTCGGTTTCAGTTGTATCAGAAGTGTTATCTGCACTCTGATTCTTTTTGTCAGCTGTATTTTCAGTATCTGTTGAAGCAGCACCTGAACTATTGTCTGCTGCTCCACCATCCGTAAATGCAGACAACAGAAGCGGATGTATTGCCGCAGCCAGATAACTGCCTGACATATCTGCGGCTGATGACATGGTATCATCCGGAGTCATATCATCATCGCCTGTACCGGTATCACGGCTTCTCTTCGTAGTACTCAGGTCATCGGCATCTGTACTGGCATCCGACTCTTCTATCGGACCACCGTTTTGGAGGCTGGTAAGTCGGTTTACAGCCTTATTCAAATCCTGTTCCTGTTTCTGCTTTTTCAGTTTTGCTATATTTAATTCCATCTCCACCAAAGTGGTGTCAAATGAAATCAACGGATCACCTTTATTTACAGTATCACCTTTTGTTACATAAATCTGATCTATGATCAGATCTTTATCTCCATTTACTGTCTGCGTCGCACTGGATGTCACCGTTCCGTCAAGTGTGGTGGTCGGAGTATAGAATTCCTGTAATAATCCACTGACAGGTGTGACATTTACCGTCTTCTGGCTGCTTTTTCGCAGCTGCATCAGACCGGCGGAGATTCCACATCCGGCAACTGCCACCACCAACACTCCGGCGAGGATTTTCTTTACTTTACCCATGAAGATCACCTCTTTTCCTGAAGGATTCCATCTTTGATCGTAACCACTCTCTTTGCATGTGCTGCGATATCTGCATCATGAGTGATCATTAATACGGATACACCTTCATCGTTCAGTTTCTGGAAAAGTTCCATAACCTGTGCCCCGGACTTACTGTCAAGAGCACCTGTTGGCTCATCTGCCAGAAGAAGCTTTGGGTTATTGACAATAGCTCTCGCAATGGCAACTCGCTGCATCTGACCACCAGATAACTGATTGGGTTTAAAATCAACTCGGTCTGACAAGCCCACTCTGTCAAGAGCTCTCAGAGCTCTTTCCCTTCTTTCTTTCTTTGGCACCTTCGCATAATTTAACGGCATTTCCACATTTGCCAGTGCACTCTGTTTCGGAAGCAGATGAAAACTCTGAAATACAAATCCTATTTTATTGAGCCGGATATCTGACATTGCGTTCTCCGAACATGCTTTAATATCCTGACCATCCAGAAAGAAAGTCCCCTCTGTCTGTTTATCCAGGCATCCGATAATATTCATCAATGTAGTTTTTCCGGAACCGGAAGGACCCATGATTGCTACATATTCTCCTTCTTCCATAGAAAAATTTACGTCTTTTAATACCGGGACTTTCATTTTACCCTGCAGATATTCTTTATAAATACCTTTTAATTCCAGTATCATTCAATCCCCTCCACATCTCCGTCTGCGCTCATACCCGGTGCCTCATCGATTGGTACAAGTTCTTCATTCGGATCAATTACATCATCTGTATCAGAACTATTGTCTGTTGTGTCTGTTGAGCTTTCATCCATATCCGGCTCTGTAAAATCATCCGCAGATGATTCCATATCTGTAATTCCGTCAGCACCACCGCTCATTGTCTGTGCCAGATCTCCAACTTCTGTTTTCTCCCCTTCTTCCAAAGCTTCTGTCGGGAACGCAATCGCGTCTTTCTTTGTCAGACCATCAACAATTTCATATTCGCCCAGATCATCATCATGCTTTCCTAAAGTTACATAACGCTTCTCCAGTCTGTTCTTGTCATTGGCAGCCCATACATACGGCTCATTGGTGTCTGTGTCCAGAATATAATAGTCACTGAGCCACAGTCCATCTTTCTGATCATCCTGCCCGATATCACGCTCTATGTATACATGCTGTCCAAGCATCAGATTCTCTGAAGAATCCAGTTCAACATAAAAAGGATATGAAGTAGATGTCGTCTGATCATCAGAACTTGTGCTCGACATTCCAAAATACATATCATTGCTGCTATCATCTGATGTTCCATTATTAACATCAATAGATCCCATTGTTCCCTTCCACGTCTTACTGCTATCTACTCTGGATCTGATAATTACAGCTTCACCAGGCACAATCGAATCTCTGTTCTGTTCATTAACTTTTCCCTTTACCCGATAAGCCCCGGTACTGAGAATTGTAATAAATGCAGAGCTGTCTGAACTGCTGTCACTTGATGAGGTGCTATCCATTGCGCTACTGTCATCCACAGAATCTCCGTCATCACTTGTCATCTTGGAGGTGTCAATTTTCTGAATCACACCATCAATCTCACTTCTGACTTCTGTATTCTGTGTGGCACTCTGAAGCTTATCAATTTCAGACTGTTTACTCTTCTGGCTATATTCATTTTTCTTGAGATTCATTTTATTTGTTTCAATCTCAATCGTGTATGAAAGCTGATCTTCCGCTTTTGCCTTTTTCTTCTCAGCTTCCAAAGTAGAAATCTGTTCTGTCAGGCTGATCTGCTCATTCTTTAATCTGTCCAGATCCAGCTGTGCCTGCTTTAAGTCATCCTCGATACTGCTAAGATCATATTCAAAAAGAAGCTGGCCTTTTTTTACCTCTTCACCGGTCTTTACCCGAACCTCTTTTACTTTACGTCCGCTTTCTATCTTAACGTTTACAGTTTCCTGTGGTTCCACTACACCTGCAAAGCGGTTGGTCGCAGCTGTTTCAGCTCCTGTGATCACACTCACTTTAGATACATAAACTACTGTATCCCCGGAGCCACTCTGACCACTTCCATTAAAATGATACCATACGCCACTTCCAATACCACCCGCAGCAATCAGGATTCCCAAAACGATGATAATACGTTTTTTCATAGTTGCCTCCTTGATATTATCGCATTTTTGATGTCGACATCTATTATACACTACTATTTTTTTACTTCGTATTTATATAGTTACGTTTTCCTGTAACTTTCACTTCCCTATCATATCAGATTCTATCTTAAAAAAAAAGCTTTGCATCTAAATGATGTCATTTTTCACAATTTTTTCACGTTTATTTTATGAAATTCGTTCATGTTTTTCGTTTTTTTGACAGTCACCGCAAAATCTGGTAAAATACTCAGAAAGTATTGTGAAAGGAAAGAATACGCATGAACACAAAGAAACGTCTGGCTCCTTTGCTTTATATTTTATTTGTTTTTTTCGCTGTATTTATGAACAGCGGCTGTTCACATAAAAGCGGGTCAAATGTAAAAAATGTTGTCAGAAATGAGTTGGATCAGTTAAAGAATCTTAATTCAGAAACAACTCAAAAATATATACCGTATAAAGAGCTGTTCCCCGATGCTACAGAAAACACTGCATTATCCGATGAAATCAATGAAGTATTTTCTCTCTTTTTCCAGAAATTTGATTACAAAATTCTGGATATCAGCGTCGACACGGCAAATAATTCAGCCACTGCTTCTGTGAAACTTACTACAATCGATGCCAAGCCTCTTGCCAGAGATTTCGCAGCAGAACTGCTTCGGACCGAAATCACAGAAGCTGCACAGGCCCAGACTGGAAATATCAAAGATTCTTCCAAATCACTTGAGGCACATTATCTGATTCTGAATCATCTTTTGGATACGAACAAATATGATTCAACTGAAACAGACTGTTCCATTCAGCTTATTAATACCGGCAGTGATAAAAAAGAAAAATGGGAGATTCAGCGTACAAGTTCCCTTGAAGATGAGCTCGTCGGCGGTCTCATAGCCAATCTGGCTGATCCGGATATTCTTTCACCGGAAGATACCCTGACTGTCTATCTTGACACTCTACAGAAACTGAATCTGAAAGAAATGACATCTTATCTGGGTGTAGTAAATATCATGAATACATCCGATACCGCAAAAAACTCCATTGCCTCAGCACTTGCCGAACAGATTCATAAAAATTTTAATTATGTCATTAAATCCAGCAGTGAAAATGGATACAATGCCACTGTTACAACTGAAATTACAACCTTTGACAGTGATTCGATCCTGGCTGATTATCAGGAAAAGCTTGATAAATATCTGGCTTCTGCTGACGCAGTTATCGATGGCTCCCAGAAACGATGCGAAAAATCTTTCGAAATTCTTCTGAACAGCATCAATGATAATACCGTTACTACCGTCAATGATGTAGATTTTGTTCTAATCAATGATGGGGTATCCTGGAAACTTCAGGATGAGGGAAATACTTTGGGAAATGCTATTTTCGGTACTTTGACAGATTCTCCTCTCGAGACTTCTGATTCTGAGGATGAAAATATTTCTGCCGATACAGATAAGCAGACAGATGATAATACTTCTACTGAAAGCAGTTCCAATTAACGATTAGTCAATCGGATATTCGCAATCCGCTTTCGCTACGTGGCTCTACACCAAATAAC
>OGUJ01001698.1_pt1 | contig 12487 bp, 10 predicted proteins | sample 1573661 | NCBI WGS metagenome assembly OGUJ01 (sample SAMEA2581933, study PRJEB24529) | metagenome | biome: Human gut stool | place: China | collected 2011
TCGTCCAGCATCTCCAGCAGCTGGTGCTCCCCCTCGATGTCCACGCCGGACAGGGGCTCGTCCAGGACCAGGATGTGGGGCACCGGCTCCAGGGCCAGGGCCAGCAGCACCCGCTGGAGCTGCCCCCCGGACAGCCCCCCCATGGGCTTGTCCAGCAGGTCCTCCCCGTGGACTCGGGCCAGACAGCGGGCCACCAGCTCCCGGTGGCGCCTGGGCACGGGCAGGCAGACAGGCCAGCGGGTGACGGCGGCGGCGAAGAAGTCCAGCACGCTCACCGGGTCCCCCCGGTCAAAGCTGGGGGACTGGGGCACATAGCCGATGAGGGGGCGGGTCCCCCGGGCGGCGAGGGGAGCGTTGGCCCCGTCGGACAGCCGGACGGCGGGCCCGCCGGCAGGGGAGAAGGTGATGGTGCCGGAGTATGGCATCTGCCCCAGGATGCTGCGGAACAGGGAGGACTTGCCCGCCCCGTTGGGGCCGATGAGGGCGGCGATCTCTCCGCAGTGGAGGTGGAAGGACACATCCTCCAGGATGTCCTCCCCTTGGATGTGGACCGACAGGCCCTCCAGCTTCAGGCAGCAGGCGTCGGAGCAGCCCCCGGCCAGCCTGCCGTGCTTGATCTTTCTCACAGCTGATCCAACTCCTCTCCCCCGAAGAAGGATACGATGGTGTTCACGTTGCTCCGCACGCCTTCCAGATAGGTGGACAGGTCCCCCTCCTCCGGGCCGTCCATGAGCATGGTGAGCTGGGCCACCTGACAGCCGGTTTCCCGGGAGATGGCGTTGGCGGTGGCGTCAGAGCCGTTGACCTCGGTGAAGATGACGGGCAGCTGGTGCTCCTTCACCAGCTGGGTGATCTCATTGATCTCCATGGCGCTGGCCTCGCTGCCCTCCTCCTCCTCGATGGAGGCCAGCAGGGGCAGGCCCAGGGCCTGGGCAAAGTAGCGGAAGCCGTCGTGGAAGGTGATGAGGGCCGCGCCTTCTGCCCCCTCCAGGGCCTGGGTGCAGTCGCCGGCAAAGCTGGGCAGCTGGCCGGCGGCCTCCTCCCCATTGCGGGCGTAGGCGTCTCCATGGTCCGGGTCCGCCAGGGCGAACCCCTCCTGAAGATTGCGCACCATGACGGCGGCGTTTCCCGGGTCCATCCAGTAGTGGGGGTCCCAGTGGCCGTGGTCGTGGCCACCGTCTCCCTCCTCGTGGATGTGGTCCGCGTTTTCAAACAGAGCCACCCCCTGAGAGCAGTCGATGACCGCCGCGCTGGAGGCGGCCAGGGCGTCATCCATAAAGTCCTCCAGCCCGGCGCCGTTCATGGCGATGACATCCGCACCCTCGATCTTTTTCATGTCGTCCACCGACAGGGTATAGTCGTGGAGGCAGCTCACAGAGCCGGTGTTCAGCCGCTCCACGGTGACGCCCTCCACGCCCTGGGCAACGGTCCGGGCGAAGAGATAGACCGGATAGGTGGTGGCCAGGACGGTCAGCCCCTCCTCCTGGGAGGAGCCCGAGGGGGCCTGGGCGCAGCCGGGAAGCAGGAGCAGGACGGACAGGAGCATGGATAAAATGGGTCGTTTCATGGGATACCTCAAATTTCATCAGAGTGGATCGAATCATATTATTATAGCGCGATGGCGGGGATTTGTAAACGGATAGCGGGGAAAGTCTCTTTTTGCCCTGGCAGAAGGGAGAAGAACACTCCGCCCGTCAGGGCTCAGAAGGCGCCGGCTTCGTCGCCGAACCAGGTCACCAGCAGGTCCACGCAGGCACCGTAGGACTGGATGCCCAGATCTTGGCCGTTGCTCTTCAGAAAGGTGTCAAAGGTCTGGGCAGCGGCCTCCTCCACGGGGGACTCCAGAGCACGCCAATAGGCGTTGTTGTCCTCCCAATCGGTGGACAGCTCCGGTGTAAAGGAGGCCGCCGCGATCTGATACCACAGATCCGGGGAGACGGCGTAGAGGGCGTTGCACAGCTGGATCAGGCCCATCAGCCATCCGGAGTACTGGAACACCGGATCGCCGCAGGACACCGCCGCGGCGATGCCCACAAAATTGGCCTCCAGCTCGGAGAAGACCATCCGCTGGTGGGACATCTCGTGGGCGATGGTGGCCGGCACCAGGCAGGCGGGAGCGTCCACGTTGACGTTGGCCTCGCCGGTGAAAGGGAAGTAGACGCCGGTGAAGCCCATCATGCTCTGCAGCCGGGAGAAGAACATGGGCTTGCAGGGCACGGAGGGCATAGCCAGACAGGGGAGCTTCTGCTCCAGCTCCTCATAGACGGAGACTCCCCGGCGGAAACAGTTGTCCAGATCCTCAGCGAAGTGGCCCTCGCTGTCTCGGACCATCTGGGTGGAGAGGTCTGCGGCCTGGCAGGCAAAGTACAGCGTGACCTGGGCCAGGGTGGACACGGTGTAGGGCCGGGTCTCCAGACCGCTCTTTTCTGCGAAGGAGGCGGAGTAGTAGCCCGCAGACCAAAGCCAGCAGTAGCCGGTCCATACCCAAAGCAGGGCACAGAGCAGGCGACCAGCCGCCGGCCCAGCTCATGCGGAGCGTGGAGCCGGACGGCCAGCACCGTGCCGCGGATGAGGCAGAGAGCGCAGGCGGTGAGAAAGACCGTGACCAGCGCCTCCGCCAGGGAGAAGGGGAGCGGGGCGGACAGGCGGCCCAGAAGCTGCTCCGCCGGTGTCATGACATGGATGACCCAGCCGTCCATCAGGGCCTGACGGCCCCGAAACAGGTAGAAGAGAAGAGAGAGCAGGACAGGGGGGAGCAGGGGTAGGAGCGGACGCAGGCGGCGGGTGGTTTTTTCCTTGGTTTCCATGGGACCTCCTGGGACGGGTCAGATCAGGACGGGGCCGGTGGTCCACTCCAGTCCGCCGGGGCGGGGAGTGGAGAAACACAGGCCGTACAGGTCGGTGCAGCGGGCCTCCAGCTGGAAGAGTCTGCGACCCGGCCCGTCCAGGGACCGGGCGTGGGCCGGCTTGGTGAGGATGGGGAGGGAGGCCGCTCCCTTCATGGCCCGCAGGAGCTCCTGCCCCCGTGGGGTGAAGCCCAGAACCCGGAGGTAGGGCGGGGCAGCCGGGCGGTCGGCGGCGGTCAGGCCCAGGAAGGCCCACAGCAGGAGACGGCGCAGGCGGGCGTGGGAGTACCGCTTGGTCTTGGCCAGGGTGAGAAATTCCTCCACAGACAGGGCCCTGCTTCCCGCCTGGACGAGCCGGGCGGGAAGCCCCTCCTCCACACCGGAGTCCGGGAGGAGGGCCCACTCCGCCTGGGACAGAGAGCGGACACGGGCCAGGAGGGCACGCTCCAGGTGGGACAGGGAGGCGGGCTCCAGCTCCTCCGGCCAGGGGGCGGGCAGGAAACAGTCTGCCAGGTCCCGCCGGCCGGCGGCGATCCACTCCCGGAGGATGGAGGCGGAGGCGAAGCCCTCCGCGGGGCGCGGGGCGTCGTGGCCCGCTCCCTGGCGGGGGACCGCCAGCACCTGGGGGGACCAGCCCAGGGCGGAGGCGGCCCGCAGGTACTCCACCCCCAGGTTGTCATTGGGACGGGAGAGGACCTTCGCCCGCTCCGATCCCAGCAGGGCCGCCACCACAGCCTGGCGGCAGGCGGCGAAGGGCATCCCTTCGTCCAGAAAGCGGCTCAGGCCCGCCCGGTATGCCTCGCTGTCCAGGCAGGCGGCCGCCGCGGCCAGGGCGGCCGGGTCCCCGCTCTCGCTGCCGAAGGAGAGGACGTCCACCACGCCGCAGGCCCGGAGCAGGGCGACGGCGCCCGTAGCAAAGGACTCGGCGGAGGAGGCCGCCCACACTGTGGGCAGTTCCAGCACCAGGTCCGCCCCCCCGGCCAGGGCCCAGCCCGCCCGGGTGCACTTGTCCGCTGCGGCGCAGGCGCCCCGCTGGACCCAGTTGCCGCTCATGACAGCGACGACGGCGCAGTCCGCACCCAGGAGCCCCCGGGTGCGGGCGATCTGATAGGCGTGGCCAGTGTGGAAGGGATTGTATTCGGCTACGATACCGGCAGTTTTCAAGCGGAACGCCCCCTGTCTGATAGGATGTCTGTATGGAGATGCTTGAAAAAATGTATGATGAAATCCAAAAAAATGGTTGTCCTCCAGGGGAAAAAGCAGTAGAATGATTCCATCAGGTACAGATACAGTTTAGTACATTCCGCCCAGATAGGCAACAAAAACTGTGAAAAGGAGATCGTTTCCCATGAATATTCTGGTCATCAACGCCGGCAGCTCCTCCCTGAAGTATCAGCTGCTCAACCCCGAGACCCAGCAGGTGCTGGCCAAGGGCCTTTGCGAGCGCATCGGCATCGACGGCAAGTTCACCTATAAGCCCCAGATGGAGGGCAAGCAGGTGCTGGACGCTATCGACATTGCCATGCCCACCCACTCTGAGGCCATCCAGGCTGTGCTGGACGCCCTGGTGGACAAGGACAACGGCGTGATCGGCTCCATGAAGGAGATCGACGCGGTGGGTCACCGGGTGGTCCACGGCGGCGAGGCTTTCAACCAGTCTGTCCTCATCACCGACGAGGTGATGAAGGCTCTGGAGGACTGCATCCCCCTGGCGCCTCTCCACAACCCCGCCAACATCACCGGCATCAACGCCTGCACCGCCGTCATGGGCAAGGACGTGCCTCAGGTGGCCGTGTTCGACACCGCCTTCCACCAGACCATGCCCGCCAAGGCTTACATGTACGCGCTGCCCTACGAGTACTATGAGAAGGACAAGGTCCGCCGCTACGGCTTCCACGGCACCAGCCACAAGTACGTAGCCGGCCGCGCCGCCGCCATGCTGGGCAAGCCCATCGAGGAGCTCAAGCTGATCTCCTGCCACCTGGGCAATGGCTCCTCCGTCACCGCTATCGATGGGGGCAAGAGCGTGGACACCACCATGGGCTTCACCCCTCTGGCCGGACTCCCCATGGGCACCCGCTCCGGCGACCTGGACGCCGGCATCCTGGAGTATATCATGGGCAAGTACGGCTATGACATCAAGGAGATGGTGTCTATCCTGAACAAGAAGTCCGGCGTGCAGGGCGTGTCCGGCGTGTCCTCCGACTTCCGTGACCTGGAGAACGCCCACAAGGAAGGCAACGAGCGGGCTGGCCTGGCGGTGGATATGTTCAACTACGGGGTGAAGAAGTACATTGGCGCATATGCCGCCGCCATGGGCGGCGTGGATGCCATCATCTTCACCGCCGGCGTGGGCGAGAACTCCGCCTCCCAGCGCCTGGCCATCGCTTCCGACCTGGAGTTCATGGGGGTCAAGATGGACGCCGAGGCCAACAGTGTCCGGGGGAAGGAGACCGTCATCTCCGCCGCCGACTCCAAGGTGAAGGTGCTGCTGATCCCCACCAATGAGGAGCTTATGATCGCTATGGATACCGCCGCCATCGCCAAGGGCTGAGCGCGGTCCTGAAAACAAAAAACGCCCGGCAGTCACAGACTGCCGGGCGTTTTTTGATGTCGTTCCGGGCCCCTTTTTGTGCCCACACGCTCTTGGGGAGAAAGATGGCGGCGGCAGCGCCGCCAGAGGGACGCAAAAGGACTTAGGGATCTTTACAGGGCGGACAGGACCAGCTGCTCGCCGTCGGAGGCGGCATCCAGCCGGGCGACCGGGTGCTGCCAGCTGTCGATGATGCGGGAGGCGATGGCATCCTCCAGCTCCTTCTGGATCAGGCGGCGCAGGTTGCGGGCGCCGTAGGCGGCGGAATAGGACTTTTTCACCAGATAGTCCAGCAGGCTGTCCTGCCAGGTGAAGACGATGCCCTTCTCGGCCAGGGAGTCCTGGAGCTCCTGGAGCATCAGGGCGGCGATGGCCTTGAAGTTGTCCTCTGTGAGCTGGTTGAAGTAGACGATCTCGTCTACCCGGTTGATGAACTCGGGCCGCAGGAACTCCTGAAGAGCCTTCATGGCCCGCTCCCTGCCCTGTTCATTGGCGGTGCGGGCGAAGCCCACAGAGCCCGATTTGGTGTTGCTGCCGGCGTTGGAGGTCATGACGATGACTGTATTTTCAAAGTTCACCGTCCGGCCGTGGGCGTCGGTGATCCGGCCGTCATCCAGGATCTGGAGCAGGATGTTGAGCACGTCAGGGTGGGCCTTCTCGATCTCATCGAAGAGAATGACGGAGTAGGGCTTGCGGCGGATCTTCTCTGTCAGCTGGCCCGCCTCGTCATAGCCCACATACCCCGGGGGGGAGCCGATGATGCGGGAGACCGCGTGCTTCTCCATGAACTCCGACATGTCCAGCCGGATCAGGGACTCCGGCGTGTTGAACAGGTCGTGGGCCAGCTGCTTCACCAGCTCGGTCTTGCCCACGCCGGTGGAGCCCACAAAGATGAAGGACACCGGCTTGCGCTTGGGGCTGATGCCCACACGGCCCCGCCGGATGGCGGAGGAGACGGCGTGGACTGCCTCATCCTGACCGATGATGTGCTGCTTCAGCCGCTCCTCCAGCCGGGCCAGGCGCTGGTACTCACGTTCCTGGATCTGGCTGGCGGGGATCTTGGTCCACAGCTCGATGACGTTGGCCAGATGCTCCACCGTCAGGGCGGGGGTGGGGGCGGCGTCCAGCTGTCCCTTCTCCTGCTCCAGCCGAAGCTCCTGGCTGCGGATGGCGGCAAGCCGGGCATAGGACTCCTCGGTGGCGGCGGCCATCATGACCTCTTTCTCCTTGTCCAGGTCGGCCAGTTCCTTATCCACCTCGGCCCGGCGGGCCAGAGTGCGGTTCTCCAGGTTCACATTGGAGCAGGCCTCGTCGATGAGGTCGATGGCCTTGTCGGGCAGATAGCGGTCGGTGATATACCGCTCGCTCATGGTGACGGCCAGGCGGCACATCTCGGGGGAGATGACGACCTGGTGGTAGGCCTCGTAGTAGGGGGCAATGCCCTCGATGATCTGCACGCTGTCCTCGATGGAGGGCTCCTCCACGATGACGGGCTGGAAGCGCCGTTCCAGGGCGGTGTCCTTCTCAATGTGCTTGCGGTACTCATTGAGGGTGGTGGCGCCGATGACCTGGAGCTCCCCCCGGCTCAGGGCGGGCTTGAGGATATTGGCGGCGTTCATGGAGCCCTCGGCATCGCCGGCGCCCACGATGTTGTGGACCTCGTCGATGACAAGGATGATATTGCCCAGCTTTTTGATCTCCTCAATGAGGCCCTTCATCCGGCTCTCGAACTGGCCGCGGAACTGGGTGCCCGCCACAAGGCTGGTGAGGTCCAGCAGAAAAATTTCCTTATCCTGCAGGCCGATGGGCACCTGTCCCTTGGCAATGCGCTCGGCAATACCCTCGGCAATGGCGGTCTTGCCCACACCGGCTTCACCGATGAGGCAGGGGTTATTCTTCTGGCGGCGGCTCAAAATCTGGATGGTGCGGTAGATCTCGCGGTCGCGGCCGATGATATCATCCAGCTTACCCTCCCGCGCCTTGCGGGTCAGGTTTTCGCAGTAGGTATCCAAAAACTTGCGCTTGGGCGGCTTTTTGCCGTTTTTGTGGTCGTTCTTTTTTTCGCCGTCCTGCTTTTCCGCGCCGGTAAAGCCCAGCGGGAAGGTGGCATTGCTGCCGGGCACAAGATCCTCGTCCATGTTCTCCGCATCGGCGTCCTCGCCATTGCCGGACATATTCATCAGCATGGAAAGCGGGTTGGAGTCGCCCAGCTCCTCCATCATGCTCTCCATGCGGTTTTCCATGTTATCCAGATCCTGTTCCGACATCCCGAATTGTTTCATCAGATCGTCCACGGGCTTGATGTGCAGTTCCCGGGCACAGTGCAGACAGTACCCCTCCTGCTTCATCTGACCATTCTCCATCCGCTGGATAAAGATGATCGCCGGACGCTTCTGGCATCGAATACAGACCATAGTTCCTCCTTGTCGCCCCTGTTACAAAAAGGGGTTGAACATATTAAACACTTTATAGTAAAGACTGCTGTGCATCACAGTGTCGTTGAGCACATTTAAATTACCGCCGGTGATGACCACAAGCCCCCACACCACGCACAGCACGAGGTATAGGTCCAGCAGAGCGGTCATGCCGCCGGTCAGCCAGCCCAGACCCCGGTTGACGGTGCCGATGACCGGCAGCTTATTCACCAGCCCCAGCACGGTGACCAGCATACTGACCAGCAGCCGCAGCACCGCGTAGAACACAAAGAACAGCACCAGCATGATCACCGGGGTGAGCAGCGGCTGCAATACTTTTTCCACGATGGTATCGGCCAGCACCACGGCATTATCTGCCAGCACAGCGTTGATGCTGCGCTCGCAGGCTGCCACGATGGAGGCGCGGAAGCTTTCGGGCAGAAAGCCTGCGTACTGCTGCGCAATGCCGGAAAGGTTCACCACGCCGTCCTCTGAAAGGTGGGCGGCGATTTGGGTACGGAAGCCCCCGGCCAGCAGATTTTCAAACACCCAGCCTGCACAGGCGGCAGAAAGCTGCCGTGCGCCCAGCAGGCTGATGAGGTTGCCGGACAGCTGCACGATGGACGCCAGAAAGCCCTTGCGGGCGTAGCGCACCATCAGCACCAGCCAGACTACCGTACATAGGATATCAAAAAGAAATGACGGATTCTTGAACATATCTTATTTTCCCTGTTATAAAGATCACTTTCCCCGCAAAAATACTGTTTTTTCCCTCGGTCACTGGGCACTGGAAGCCGTTTGCTCCGGCGGAGCGATCTGCTGCACCGTGTTGCCGCACAGCACCAGCAGCTGCTTGCCCGCGATGAGTGCCTGCGGACGGACGGAAAGTTCCTGTCCCCACTGATACACCCCATCTGCGGCAAAACATTCCACGCCGCTGTCGGTGAGCAGATAAAAATTTTGACCCCGGCGCAGGATCTGATTTGCCGCAGGCACGTTGCCGCTGTACTGCACGTTCAGATCTTTATCCAGCAGCACGGCGGTGCACACCTGCCCGTTTTCCAGCAGCAGCGCGGCGTTTGCGCCATCCTGCGAAGCGCTGACAAGGCTGCCGCCGCCAAGGTCAAAGCGCCCCCGCTCGCCGCCGTCCGCACCGTACACCACGGCGCAGTTCTCATACACAGCCAGCACGGTGTCGTTGTTCAGCCAGCCCAGCCACTGGGGCACGCTGTCCCCGCTGCTCAGCTGCACCGGGTCGCCCTGCGCAAGGCTGAGCACAAAGAGGTTTGCCTGCAGCTGTCCGGCGCTGGAGGTGACCGCCGCCACCGCCAGACGGCGGCTGTCGGCGGCAAAGGCCATCCGCACCGGGGTGCCCTGCGCGCTGGTCATATCCCAGTGCAGCTGTTCGCTCATGGTGGAGGTGTACACGGTCAGCCGGGCGGTGCTGTCGGCGGAATCGGTGGCCACCGCCAGCGTTCCAGTATCTGACATGGCACACAGATAGATGTTGTTTTCCAGCGTTTTGCTGTACAGGTTCTGGGTGCGGCTTTCCACCCGCAGCTCGTTGCCGGAGCGGTTGTACAGCACAAAGCGGGTCTTGCCCGCAGCCAGCGCCGGGCGGGCGTAGCCGCTCTGGATGCTGGCAAGGCGGGTGCCGCCCAAGCTGTACACCGCACAGGCATCCTCGTCCATGGCCACAAAGCTGCCGGACATGGGCTGCACGGCCGTCAGCTCGCCAAGGCCGGTCTGCTGCGGCCAGCCCACCGCCGGGGACAGGGCGATGTGCACCGTATCCACCAGATCCTTTACCCGGGCGATGGATGCCCCCACCGCGCCGGTGGCAAACAGGGTGACCAGTATCAGCGCCGCCAGAATGATGGCGGTGCGGCGCAGACGGCGGCGGCGCACCCGCTGACGCGCTGCCTCCAGATATTCCACCCGTCCGGCAGAAAGCGGTTCTCCGTCCGGGTTGCTGCCGCCGCGATGAAGCTTTTTCATAGTTGCTCTTCCTTCCTTTCCGGGTATTCCACACACTTCAGGAACAAGCCCTTTGCGGGCAGAGTAGGGCCTGCCCGGCTGCGGTCCCGGCTTGCCAGAATGGCGGGGATGTCCTCAGCGCGCAGCCGCCCCGCGCCCACCTCGCACAAAGTACCCGCCAGAATGCGCACCATGTTGTACAGGTAGCCGTCGGCGGTCACCTCAATGTCCACCTCGTCTCCGCGCCGGGTAACGTGGCAGTCCGTGATGGTGCGCACGGTGTCTCCGTGGGCGGCAGCAGAAGAGCCCGCCGCGCACAGGGCCAGAAAATCGTGGGTGCCCACGAACTGCTGCGCCGCCGCCTGCATGGCGGCTTCGTCCAGCCGCCGGGGCACGCGGGTGTAGTAGGCGGCGTCAAAGGGCGAGTCGATGGGGTGGTTATGGATGCGGTACAGGTAGGTCTTGGTATGGGCGGCGTACCGGGCGTGGAAGTCCTCCGGCACGGTCTGCGCCGCAAGCACCCGGATATCCGGCGGCAGATGCTGGTTGAGCGCCAGCGGCAGCTTTTGTGGCGGGATGCGAGTGTCGGCGTGAAAATTCAACCGAAAGCCCAGCGCGTGCACCCCGGCATCGGTGCGGCTGCAGCCCTTGATATCGGGGCGTGAGCCCAGCACCGCTTCCAGTGCATCCTGAAAGGTGGCCGCCACGCTACGCCCGTTGGGCTGCACCTGAAAGCCGCAGTAATTTGTGCCGTCGTAGGCAAGGGTAAGTAAAAAGTTCATAGTTCTGATTTAAAATGGCCTCCGCTTCGCTGCGGCCATATTCAGCGGAAAAGCGTTTTTAATTTCGTGTTTGTCGCGGCCTGCGGGCCGCGACAGACACACTTTCACCGGAGGGGCTGCAGCGGGAAGCATCCTCTTTCTTCTCACACTTTAGCGCTGTACTTTATGGCTTGGCTCCCCCTTTGAGGAAAGACTTCCCCCGCTCCGGGGGAAGATGTCACCGCAGGTGACAAAAGGGGGAATCTGGCGCGGGAGCGCCTGAGAGGGCTTTTTTAATAATTCGGGAACACCAGCCGGGAGGCAAGGATGACGGCAAAGCAGGCAATGCAGACCGCAAGGTCGATGTAGTCCTGCTTTTCGCAGCGCAGCACCTTCAGGCGGGTGCGGCCTGTGCCGCCGCGGTAGCAGCGGCATTCCATGGCCATAGCCAGCTCGTCTGCGCGGCGGAAGGCCGAGATGAACAGCGGGATGAGCACCGGCACCAGCGCCTTGACCCGGTCGGTCATCTTGCCGGTGTCCAGCTGCGCGCCGCGCGCCTTCTGTGCGTTCATGATCTTATCCGTCTCCTCGATGAGGGTGGGGATGAAGCGCAGCGCAATGCTCATCATCATGGCCAGCTCGTGCACCGGGAAGTGCAGCTTGCCCAGGGGCTTGAGCAGCTGCTCAATGGCATCGGTCAGCACGATGGGGCTGGTGGTGTAGGTAAGCAGACTGGTGCCCGCGATGAGCGCCATCACACGCACCGCCATCAGCACTGCATAGCGCACGCCCTCGGCGTAGATGTTCAAAAACCAGAAATGCACCAGCGGGTCGCCCTCGCCGGAGACAAAGAAGAGGTTCAGCACCGCCGTGAACAGCACGATGGGCAGAATGGGCTTCAGGCTTTTGCCGATCATCTTGACCGGAATTTTTGCCACCTTGTACATGACCCCCAAAAAGAGGATGGACAAAGTAAGCCCCAAGGGGTTGGAGGCTGCAAACAGCAGCACAATATAAGCGACCGTCAGCACAAGCTTCAGTCTGGGGTCGAACCGGTGCACCAGACTGTTGCCCGGGAAGTGCTGACCGATGGTGATATCTCGCAGCATCAGACAGCACCCCCTTTCCGGGCAGCGCTGCGGGGCAGCACAAGGCTTTCCCCGGCATCGCGGCGGCGCTTTGCTTCCAGCAGGGTCTTGACCGCGTAGGGGATGGTGTACACGTCCGCCGGGACGTCCACCCCCATCTCCCGCAGCTTGAGGAAAATTTTAGTCACCTGCGGCACCGACAGCCCCAGCTCCAGCAGCTCCGGGGCGCGGGCAAAGACCTTTTCCACCGTGTCGTACATGGCAATTTTTTTGTTGCTCATCACCAGCACGCGGTTGGCGTACTTGGCAATATCCTCCATGCTGTGGGACACCAGCAGCACGGTGGTGCCGGTCTTTTTGTGGTACTCCTTCACCTCGGAAAGGATATCGTCCCGCCCCTCCGGGTCAAGACCGGCGGCGGGCTCGTCCAGCACAAGGATGCGGGGCTTCATGGCCATGACGCCAGCCACCGCCACCCGGCGCTTCTGACCGCCGGACAGTTCAAAGGGGCTGCGCTCCAAAAGCGCCGGGTCTAAGCCTACAAAGTCTGCGGCTTCGTGGACGCGGCGGTCTACCTCGGCCTCGTCCAGCCCCATGTTCTTGGGGCCAAAGGCGATGTCCTTGTAGCAGTTCTCCTCAAACAGCTGGTATTCCGGGTACTGGAACACAAGCCCGGTGAGGAAGCGGAAATCCCGGATCTTTTCCGGGTCTGCCCACAGGTCGCGGCCGTCGATATAAATTTTGCCGCTGGTGGGCTTGTTCAGGCCGTTCATGTGGGTGATGAGGGTGCTCTTGCCGGAGCCGGTGG
>OGUJ01001706.1_pt1 | contig 12432 bp, 5 predicted proteins | sample 1573661 | NCBI WGS metagenome assembly OGUJ01 (sample SAMEA2581933, study PRJEB24529) | metagenome | biome: Human gut stool | place: China | collected 2011
GAATACAGAGGCGGGTGGAGTGTGTGCCAGAACATACCGGTTGCGTCCGCTTACGGTGCCCGAGAAGCCACGGTTGGGTTGGTGCTTGCCGTATTTGGATTCGAAGGTCGCTTTCATATTCCTGGCGAGACGTTTGCTTTCGGCCTTGCGGTTGGAGTGATAGAAAAAGACGTCGGTTTGGGTGCCTTTGCTGCGGCTGTCTACATGGATGAAGATGGCCCGGCAGTACTTGAATTTCTTGCGATCCTTCCGGTAGAGGGTGTTGATTTTATCGCAACGCTGCTGAAGGCGTTGTACCTGGTTCAGAGGGATGGGAGAGCCCATGCAGGTTTCCCGTTTGCTGTTGGACAGGTAGGCCTCGTCGCGGATACCGTCTTTGGCATCCTGAATGATGATGCGTACCTCAGCACCTTCCTGCATCAGGTTGCGTGCCAGGCGCAGGGCGATGTCATAGGCATATTCGTCTTCGTGAAGTTCGTGTTTACCAACACGGCCTATGGCACCGGGGTCGGGGCCGCCGTGTCCGCTGACCACATAGAAACAGGCACCGGCAAGGCGGTCGGAGGTTACCTTGACGTTAGCCAGCCATTTCCCGAACAGCGGTTCGTTGACTTCCGTACGTTTGGACCGGCGTGCAGACCCCGTTTCGGATTCTTTCTCAAGGGTGGTGTCCGATGCCTTTTTGACGGGAGGAATCAGATAAGTGACACCCATCTTCAGAGTTCTGCTTTTGCCTAATCGGGTTTTGTTGAGTTCGATAAAGTCATCATAATATTTCTTTGGAGCACGGTTGTGGCGCAGGAGGAAGGAAGAGATTCCCTCACCGGATTTCGGAGTGGCTTTCTGCTGTGCCCATAAAGCAGGGGCAGTAAATAAGGAACAGAAGAACAGGAGAAGACAGAGTTTCCTTTTCATATTGCTACGTATAAAAGATGCAGGCTTGGCTGCTGTACCTAATTGTTTGACTTCTATGGTGAATTTTTGCTTTTTCGCCCGCAAAGATAGCCTTTTAAACCAATAATTTTCTCTACTTTTGCGTCGATATAACTTTTTTAAGGCAATATAATCGTAAACTCAATAACATTATGGCAAAACAATTCAAGCCCGAAACCCTGTGTGTACAAGCAGGATGGACTCCGAAAAAGGGCGAGCCGCGCGTGCTGCCCATCTATCAAAGTACTACTTTTAAATACGAAACCAGTGAGCAGATGGCCCGTCTGTTCGATCTTGAAGAGAGCGGGTACTTCTATACCCGCCTGCAAAATCCGACGAACGATGCCGTAGCTGCCAAGATTGCCGCCCTTGAAGGAGGTGTGGGAGCCATGCTGACTTCCAGCGGCCAGGCTGCCAATTTCTATGCCATATTCAATATCTGCCAGGCAGGCGATCACTTCGTCTGTTCGTCGGCCATCTATGGCGGAACGTTCAACCTCTTTGGGGTGACAATGAAAAAACTGGGCATCGACGTCACATTCGTCAGCCCCGATGCCGATGAAGAAGAGATTTCGGCTGCTTTCCGCCCGAACACGAAAGCGCTGTTTGGTGAGACAATCTCCAATCCGTCGCTCGAAGTGCTCGACATTGAGAAGTTTGCCCGTATCGCCCACAGCCACGGAGTGCCCCTGATCGTTGATAATACCTTCCCGACACCGATCAACTGCCGTCCGTTCGAATGGGGAGCGGATATCGTGGTGCACTCTACCACCAAGTATATGGACGGACACGCCACCAGCGTAGGCGGCTGTATCGTGGACAGCGGAAACTTTGATTGGGAAGCCCATGCCGATAAGTTCCCGGGACTTTGCACACCGGATGAATCGTATCACGGACTGACTTATACAAAGGCTTTCGGCAAGGGTGCCTACATGACTAAGGCAACTGCTCAACTGATGCGTGACCTGGGCAGTATCCAGAGTCCGCAGAATGCCTTCTTGCTGAATTTAGGTCTGGAGACATTGCACCTGCGTATGCCCCAGCACTGCGGCAATGCACAGAAGGTGGCCGAATACCTTGCACAGAACGATAAGGTGGCTTGGGTGAACTATTGCGGTCTTCCGGGTAATAAATACTACGAACTGGCGCAGAAGTACATGCCGAATGGTTCTTGCGGCGTGATCTCTTTCGGGTTGAAAGGCGGACGCGAGTTGTCCATCAAGTTCATGGACTCGTTGAAACTGGCCGCCATCGTCACCCACGTGGCCGATGCGCGTACCTGTGTGCTCCATCCCGCCAGCCATACGCACCGGCAGCTGACAGACGAGCAGTTGATCGAAGCCGGTGTCCGTCCGGACCTGATCCGTCTGTCCGTAGGAATCGAAAATGCGGATGACATTATAGCGGACATCGAACAGGCACTGAACGCATAACCCCTTTTCCTTGTCTTTTTTACATCCTGTTTTATCCCTGTCAGATGAAGCAGGATGTTTTTGTTTCTTCTTCTCTTTCCTTTTTACTGCTTCCTCACTTTCTTTATCGGGTCTTTACAAACATTCTTATCTCAGTGCCGTTGTTCTGAGACCACATGGCGTGGTGACTAAAAAAACATAATTGATTTATGAATGCAATGAAGAAGAATGGAGAAGAGGGGAAGGTTGTTTCCCCAGAGAAGGGCTTGTCGCCAGAGGTTGGTCAGGCGGAAGCGTTTGCCGCGCGAACGGGAGCGAGGAACATTGCCCCGGAGGTTTGCACACTCCCGGCAGGGGGAGCAACCGACCTGCCGGCTTACATGCAAGCGGTGATCGAGGGATTGGAGGAGAAGAAGAAGTATGCGGCGGTGCACACGTACCAGTGCACGCTGAACTCGTATACCCGCTTTGCGGGCGGGGAGAGGACGCCGATGCCGATGGAAGAAGTGTTCAGTGCGGGGCGGCTGAAGGGCTACGAGGAGTGGCTGGTGAGGGTGAACGAGCGGAGCTGGAACACGGTGTCGACGTATATGCGGACGCTGAGGGCGGTGTACAACCGGATTTCGCCGCCGGGAAGCGCGGGGCACGACCCGAAGCTGTTTGCCGACGTACATACGAAGGTGGAGTCGAGGACGAAGCGGGCACTGACGGGGCGGCAGGCACATGCGCTGATGAATGCCGACTTTGCGACGTTGCCGGAGGAGCAGCGCCGCGTGCTGGCTTATTTCTTGCTGATGTTCCTCTTCCGGGGGATGCCGTTCATCGACCTGGCGCACTTGCGGAAAAAGGATGTGCGAGGGGGCGTGATCGTCTACCAACGGCACAAGACGGGGCGGCAGATAACGGTGAGGATACCGAAGGAGGCCGTGCCGCTGATGAAGAGGTTCCGGGGGACGGGGGACGAGTCGGTCTACCTGTTCCCGATACTGCCGGGAGCGAAGGAGGAGGGCAGGGAGCTTTACCGGAGCTATCTGCTGGCGCTGAGGGAGTTCAACAAGGGATTGGCGAGGCTGGCGGCGGAGTTGCTGCCGGGGACGAAGGTCAGTTCGTACACCGCCCGGCATACGTGGGCGACGTTAGCTTACTATCAGGGCACGCCGGTGGGGATCATCAGTGAGGCGATGGGGCACTCTTCCGTCCGGGTGACGGAGACGTATCTGAAACCTTTCGGAAACAAGCGCATCGACAGGGAGAATAATAAATTAATTTCTTCTGTTGTCCGGTGGAAAGAGAAAGGAAGAGAGACCCGCAGTGCTTTGTAAAGCAACGGATTGGACAAAAATTACTTTCTAAGTAACGGCAGATGTTGTCTGCAAAAGGGCTAAGATTATCGCATATACACAAATATTATCGACATTTTTTGCCACGAATCATTAAAATTTATCGGAAAAGGTAACACCAGGAACGTTAGAACACATATTGACACAACACTTGCGCTGAAAAGCACACAGACGTTTCCCTCCATTTTTCAGAACTTAAAAACGGATAGCCACCTTATTGTGGAAATGAACCGGCACCGGTTCCGGATGCACGGTATTTTCGATACATCCCTCTTCATTTCTGCTTCATTCGTGCCGCCGGAAAACGCTTTTTCCCGCACGATGGCCTCCCCGTCTGCCGTTACTTAGAAAGTAATTTCCCGGAACGGTCAAAGATTTAGAATCATGAACCAACTCAAACAGTCTATCAGTAAAACCGCCCGCCGGCATCGCCCCCTTGCATTCCATCGGTTCCCTACCCCTCCGGTTGAACTCCCACAGACGCAGCATCCCATCAGTATAACGAACCTTTTAAAAACGACTTAAGACCTATGAAGACAAGAAACTACAAGATGGACCTGGCCCTGATGGCCTATCCCAACGAACTGACTACCGACAGCGATTCGGATTATATCGTAAAAGTGAAGACCCAGAGCCAGAGCCTGACGCTGGAAGACATAGCAGCGGACGTGGCCGCCCGTTCGGGAAAATTCGAGGCTTCGGAGGTGAAAAGCCTCTTCGAGATGGGCTTTGAGGCCATAGCGCAAGCGGTGGCAAGCGGCTATTGCGTCTCCACCCCCCTCTGCTACGCGCGTCCCATGGCGAGCGGCGTGGTGATGGAAGAGGAGCTCTCCCTTCCCGTGGACAGGGAGAGGGTAAAAGTATATGCCAGCTTCAGCCAGGGCCCGGCCATGAAGGAGGCGATAGGGCAGGCGCATATCACCCTCTTTACGCAGCCGGCCCTGACCGGACCGTACATCGCCGGCATGACGAGCACCGGCTATACGGACGCCACCGCCACCACCCGCGCCCCGATGGAAGCCGGAAAGATGGCGGTCATCACCGGAGAGGGATTGAAGGTGGTGGGCACAGACCCGTCGGTAGGCATCACGCTGACCTCCGTCTCCACCCCGTCGAAATCGTTCACCATCGCTATGGCAGACATCAGCCCGAACACGCCGAAGAGGTTGCAATTCGTCCTTCCCGCCGGGATTACGGACGGCGACTGGAAGGTGAAAGTCACCACTCAATATAGCAAAAGCAAGGTTCTGACGAAAACTCCACGTACTTTCGAGTTGGCACGCCCCATTACGGTGGGAGACGAAGGGTATGTAGAGGACCCTACCGCATAATGAACGCCCTACTCTCAAACGATAATCCGGTACGCCCCCAAGCGGTACTCCGCCTATCCCCCCCCTTTAGGCAGATATCGGGGGCGCGCCGGTTATTTACCCATTTATCCGGCTGTCCCCCGCACGAGGCTGCGGCTGTCCCCCGCACGAGGCTGCGGCTGTCCCCCGCACGAGGCTGCGGCGATCTCCCGTACGAGGCTGCGGCGATCCCCCGCACGAGGCTGCGGCTGTCCCCCGCACGAGGCTGCGGCGATCCCCCGCACGAGGCTGCGGCGATCTCCCGCACGAAGCTGCGGTGATCCCCCGTCCGGGGCTACGAAGCAAATCCGTTTCTCCGCCCGTCGGCCGTTCGCGCAAATACACTTATTAAGCTACTAAAAACATATATCAAACTACTGAAAGCCTATGTCAAACTTACCCCCCTTCCTCTTTCCCGCCGTGCTTTGCGCCGTCTTCATCCTGTCCGTCTTCCTGGTGCTACTGGCCAGATGCCGCCGGCGTACGACCCGCGCCCTGAGGGAAGCCCAGGAAATACTGAACCTGCAAAAGCTGCGGACAGACACCATTTTTGGCGACCTCCCCGTCGGCATAGAAGTCTATTCGAAAGAAGGCATCCTGGTGTGGATGAACGAGCGCACGTGCCAGACTTTCGGAGTGGTGGACAAGAGGGCGGTCATCGGCTCCACGCCCATCATGGACAATCCCGTCATCCCCGACGCCGTAAAGAAGGCGTTCCAACGGCAGAGGAAGATACAGGTAGACTTCGACTACGACTTCTCCATCGTATGCCGGACGGGATTCTACAACACCCGGTGCACCTCGGAGGTGAAGCGGATCAGCTGCAAAGGCACACCCGTCTTCGGCTCCGACGGGAAGATGCAGAACTACGTTTTCATCATGAACGACATCAGCCGGGAGCACGAATACAGCGTGAAACTGAAGGAGAGCGCCCAACTGGCACACCAGGCCATACAGGCCTCAGGGCTGGTGCACTGGCGGTACGACAACCGCATCCGCCGCTTCTCGTCCTACAACGACCCGGTGACCAACTTCGACAGCAGCGTCTGGCTCACCCCCGAAGACTACCTCGGCACCGTCCATCCCGACGACCGGCCCGGGATCATGGACTACCTCCGGATGATGGACGACGGCGCCGACTTCTCCGACGAAGCCCCGATGCGGGTGAAGACCACCTACGACGACGGGTGGCAGGATTGCGTCGTCACCGGAACTTCTTACCTGAAAGACGACGAAACGGGGAAAGTGCTGCTCTACACCGGATTCCGCCGCAACGTCACGTCGTGGAAAAAGATGGTCAACGAACTGAGCGAAGCCAAGGAGCGCGCCGAACGCTCGGACAAGCTCAAATCGGCTTTCCTCGCCAATATCAGCCACGAGATACGCACGCCCCTCAACGCCATCATCGGCTTCTCGAACCTCCTCACCAATACGGACAAGAAGGAGGAGATAGCCGAATATCAGCGGATCATCGTGACGAACAGCGACCTGCTGCTCCGGCTGATAAACGATATACTCGACCTGTCGAAGATCGAAGCCGGGTTCATAGACCGGCAACTGAGCGAGTTCGACCTCTCGGCTTACTTCGACGAACTCTACGGCTCCGTCCGCCAGGCGATGGCCAATCCGTCCGTAAAGCTGGTCTGCGACAACCCCTACGAATCTTGCCTGGTGCGGATGGACGCCAACCGCCTGGCGCAGGTAGTACTGAATTACGCCACGAACGCCATCAAATGCACCTATCGGGGAGAGATACGCATGGGCTACCGGCGTCAGGGAGAGGGCATTTACTTCTACGTCTCCGATACGGGCATCGGCATTCCGGACAAGGATAAGCCCCGCCTGTACCGCCGTTTTGAGAAGCTGAACGAGTTTGCCCAAGGCACAGGGCTGGGGCTGACCATCTGCAAGGTGGTCACCGAAGCCTCCGGCGGACGGGTGGGATTTGAGTCGGAAGAAGGAGTCGGGTCTACGTTCTGGTCGTGGGTTCCCTGCGAGATCATGCGTGTATGCGGAGAGGCGGAAGCAGGCGGACAGGAAGCCGCGCAGCTTGATGCCGGGCTTGGCAACGGTTCTGACAACGGTCTTGACGCTGGTCTTGACAACGGTTCTGACAAAGGTTCTGACAACGGTCTTGATGCTGGTCTTGACAACGGTCTTGGTTCCAGCCTTGATGCCGGGAAGAGAACGGAAATCCTCGAAGCTGTAGGGCGGGGAATTGAAGAGATGGAAAGCAAACTTGCATCTGTGAAGTTCGAAAACGAGCCATCTCCCACCGGACTTGCAGCCCTATCCGCTTCCGCCGAGCCCAAAGCCCAGTCCGCTTCCACCGACGAACCCTCGCCCGCGGATCCGGACAGCGAACCGTCGTCTGACGGACATACGGATAAAAAAACGATCCTCGTGGTTGAAGACATAGAAAGCAATTACCTTCTGATGACCATCCTGCTGGGCAATATGGGTTATCAATTCACCCGTGCGGCAGATGGCGTAGAGGCGGTGGAAAAGGTCCTGTCGGAACACTTCGACCTGGTGCTGATGGACATCAAGATGCCCCGTCTGGGCGGCCTGGAAGCTACCCGTGAAATCAGGAAAACGAACCGGGAAGTTCCCATCATCGCCTTGACGGCACATGCCTTCAACTCTGATAAGGAGGCGGCGATAGCCGCCGGCTGCAACGGTTTCCTGGTGAAGCCCATCGACCGCAATGCCCTGGCCGGGACACTGCGCAGGTTTCTGTAAGGGGACGTAGAAAGACAAGTGTTAATAATGTGATAGAGTGAAATGTAGGGAGAAGAGAAAAAGACGAGGGAAGAAGCGCTGAAGTACGTGATATATAGGGATGGAGCAAAGGACCGGGAGAAGAAGGCCGCGCTCATAGAGTTGAGACAGGGTTTGTCGGGAGACACACCCTTGCGACCCATCCCCTTCTCATCGGTCCGGCTCCATTAGCTTCTTTCCCTCGTTCTTGTTTCTCCCGTATTTTTTCACTACAGCGTAACACAGAGGGAGTCAAGCCGATAACCAACGGCTTGACTCCCTCTGTGTTACGCTGTGTTACTCTGTGGTGAGTTCCTCTTCTTAACTCCTCTCTCTTCCTCCCCCCAATGCCTGATACAAGGTGATGACCCCCTGGATTTCAGTAAACCGGTTGGCCACTTGCGAGAGTTGCGCATTGAGCAACGTCTGCTGTGCGGTGAGCACTTCCAGATAAGTCGTGTTGCCATGCTTCATCAGCAGTTGTGTGCTGCGGGCGGCGTTTTCGAGGGAAGCCACCTGCTTCTCGAAGTAGTTTGCCTTGTCCCGTGCCGTCTGATATTGCACCAGGGCATTGTTGACCTCGCTTCCGGCGTTGAGCAACGTCTGTTCGAAGCTGAGGCGTGCCTCCTCCTGTTGCGCTTTGGCTATGCGGAGTTGGGCGATGTTCGCTCCCCGGTTGAACAAAGGCTGCGTCAGCGAGGCCACGGCGGTGGCAAGGAACTTGCCCGGGTTGACGATCATCGCACCTGCCGAGTTTGTCCAGCCGGCGCTGCCGCTCAGCGTGATCGAGGGGTAGAAGGCGGAACGGGCGGCGTTGGTAGTGTAGAATGCCTGTGCCAACGACTGTTCGGCACTGCGCACGTCGGGGCGGTTGGCAAGCATCTGCAAGGGCACGCCCACCGAAAGGTTCTCCGGCAGGCGCTGCTCGGCGAGGCGTCCGCGGGGAAGGGTGCGGGGGACGTCGGCAAGGAGCAGCGAAAGGGCGTTCTCCACCTGGTTGAGCTGTTCGCGCAGGTCGAGCAGGGTGGTACATATATTGTAGTATGTGGCCTCAGTCTGCGAGAGGGCGGCTTCGGTCACCATTCCGGCAGCTTTCATGGCGCGGGTGGTGGCGACGCTCTCTTTCCAGGCGGCTTCGGTGGCGGTGGAGATCTCGATCTGGGCGTCGAGCATCAGCAACGTATAGTAGTTGTTGGCGACGGCGGCAATCAGTTGCGTCTGTACCGCCTGCTCATAGTCACGGCTCTGCGCCACGACAGCTTGTGCACGTCGCTTGGCGTTCGTCAGCCGGCCGAAGATGTCGATCTCCCAACTGGCGCTGACGGGCAGTGAGTAGGTTTGCGAGGCTTTCCCGCCGTCGAAGCTGCTGGCCGTTCCCTGCGGGGAGAGGGAGAAGGCGGGCAGGTAGGAGAGTCGGGCGGAGAGCAAGGTGGCTTCGGCCTCTTTCACACGGAGGTGGGCCGTACGCAGGTCGGTGTTGCGCACGAGGGCGGTGTCGATCAGCGTGCGGAGGCAAGGATCGGTGAAGACCCCCTGCCAGGGGAGGCTGCCGAGGTTGGAGGCGGAGTCGGAAGGATTCGCGCCTTCTTGGCCGTAAAGGCCGTCGGGAACCTCGGTAGCGGGTTTGTATTTGGAGTAAATGCCGCAACTGCTGAGTGCCAGCGTGGCGGCAAGGGATATGATTAACTTTTTCATGATTGCTTGTTTTATGGGAGCCTCCCTCCCCCGGTTCCTCCGGTGGAAGAGGAGGGGAGGGGGCTGCTAATGATAAATAGGGTTGAACGGGGGAAGAACTCTTTTCACCGCAGAGTAACACAGAGTATCACAGAGTGATATGGAGTGGTACGGAGTCATACAGAGCGATACGAAGTAAAGTATGGCGGAGTAGTACAGAGTATCACCGGGTAGAGTATCACCGGGTGAATCTTGCTCCTTTGATCGTTCATACCAATAACCTGTCTTCCTCTGTTTCACTCTGTGTTCCTCTGTGGTGAAAAGAACCCTTTATTCCTTCAAAGCCCCTCCTTTCGCTTCCTTCTTTTCCCGGTCGCTCGCTACGATCTCTTCCTCGATCTGCCAGTCGTGCGTCGGTTCGGCCTGTACCGGACGAATGCGTTCCTGCAACCACTGGAAAGCGATGAAGAGCGACGGCACGATGAACAGCAGTGCCAGCGTACCGATGACCATACCGCCCACGGCGCCCGTTCCCAACGAACGGTTACCGTTTGCCCCTACGCCACTTGCCACCATCAACGGGAACAACCCGAAGATCATCGTCAGTGCCGTCATCAATATCGGGCGCAGACGGGCTTTGGCGGCGCTCAGCGCGGAGGCTATCAGCCCCATGCCCGCTTTGCGGCGTTCGGCGGCATACTCGGTGAGCAGGATCGCCGTTTTGGCAAGCAGGCCGATCAGCATAATCAGTCCCGTTTGCAGGTAGATGTTGTTCTCCAGACCGAACAGGCGGGCGAAGAGGAACGAACCCATCAGTCCGCACGGCACGCTCAGGAGCACCGCGAAGGGGATCAGGAAGCTCTCGTAGAGCGCGCTCAGAATCAGGTAGATCATCAGGAAGCAGATGCCGAAGATGATCGCCGTCGTGCCGCTCTGCTCCGTCTCCTCACGGGTGATGCCTCCGTAGTCGTAGCCGTAGCCCTTGGGCAGGGCGGTGGAGGCTGTCTCCTGTACGGCACGGATGGCGTCACCCGTACTGTAACCGTCGGCCGGCATGGCGTTCACGGCGATGGAGTTGTACATGTTGAAGCGGCTCAGCGACTCGGCTCCGTACGTGCGGGTCAGCGTCACGAACTGGCTCAGAGGCGCCATCTCGCCGTTCGACATCCGCACGAAGGTGTTGCCCAGCGAAGCTTCGTCGAGGCGGTATTGCGGGTCGGATTGGATCATCACCTTATATACTTTCGAGAAGCGGTTGAAGTTGGACACATACTGCCCGCCGTAGTAGCCCGAGAGGGTGCTCAACACCTGGTCGGGGGTGATGCCCGAGCGCTTGCATTTCGACGGGTCTATCTCGACCAGCCATTGCGGGTAGCGGACGTCGAACGTGGAGTAGGCCATGGCGATCTCCGGACGCTGGTTCAGTGCGCCCAGATACTGCTGCGTGGTCTGGAAGAAGGTGTTCACGTCGCCTCCCGTCTTGTCCTGCATGTGCAGTTCGAGGGCGTTACCCATACCATATCCGGGGATCATTCCCGGTGAGATGGCAAATACGGTGGCGTCCTTGATGTCGCCCGTCCGCCCGTATACCTGGCCGATGACCGACTGTACGTTGTCTTCCTTTCCGGGGCGTTCGTCCCACGGTTTCAGCTTCAGGATCAACATACCGAACGAGCTTCCCTGGCCCGCCAGCAGTCCGTAGCCCGTCACTTTCTGCACGTGCTCCACTTGCGGTATCTGTTCCATGCGCTGCTCGATGCGCTTCATCACCTCGTCCGTCGTGCACAGCGAACTGCCGGCGGCGGTGCTGACGTTGACAAACACCACGCCCTGGTCTTCGTCGGGCACGAGGCTGGTCTTCGTCGTGTTCATCAGCACCACCAGCAGGGCGATACTTGCCACGAGGAGTCCGCCCGTCAGCCAACGGTGCTTGATGAAGAAGAGCACGATGCCCTTGTAACGGTCTATCACCACGTCGAACGCTGCGTTGAATGCTTTGCGGAAGCGGGCGGCGAAGTTCTGCTTCTGTGTGCCGTCCTCGTTGATGTACGGTTTCAGCAGCAGCGCGCAGAGGGCGGGGCTCAGTGTCAGGGCGTTCACGGCGGAGATACCTACCGCTACGGCCATCGTCAGTCCGAACTGCGTGTAGAACGTCCCCGATGTGCCGGACATGAACGATACGGGGATGAACACCGCCATGAACACCAGCGATGAGGTGATGACGGCGTTCGAAATACCTTTCATGGCGTCGATGCTCGCCATGTAGGACGATTTGTAGCCCACGTCGAACCGTGCCTGCACGGCCTCGACCACCACGATGGCGTCGTCCACCACCGTACCGATGACCAGTACCAGCGCGAACAGCGTGATCAGGTTGATACTGAATCCCGCCATCGCCATGAAGGCGAACGTACCGACGAGCGACACGATGATGCCCACCAGCGGGATCAGCGTCGAGCGGATGTCCTGCAAGAAGATGTATACGACGAGGATCACGAGCAGGATGGCTTCGAGCAGCGTCTTCACCACCTCGTGGATGGAGGCGTAGAGGAAGTCGTTGCTGGACATCAGTTGCGTCAGTTCCACTCCGCGGGGGAGGTCTTTGCGCGCCTCTTCAAGGAAGTCGTTGATGCGGTTGTTCACCTCTGTGGCGTTGGAGCCTGCAGTCTGGAAGAGCATGCACGAGATACCGTTGTGCCCGTCCGTCGTTCCGCTGTAGGCGTAGCTTTCCTGTCCTAACTCGATGGTGGCGATGTCCTTCAGTTTCAGCACCTGCCCGTCGTCGGTGGAGCGGATCACGATCTCGCCGAACTCTTCCGGGGTGATGCGGCGGCCTTTGTACTTCATGGTGTATTGGTACGTCTCGTCGGAGTTCTCGCCGAACGATCCGGTGGCAGACTCGATGTTCTGTTCCGCCAGCACCGCCGAAACGTCCGAGGGGATCAGGCGGTATTGCGCCATCAC
>OGUJ01001713.1_pt1 | contig 12388 bp, 15 predicted proteins | sample 1573661 | NCBI WGS metagenome assembly OGUJ01 (sample SAMEA2581933, study PRJEB24529) | metagenome | biome: Human gut stool | place: China | collected 2011
CCAACTTTGACGCGTACTTCGGCACCACCAGCTTTGGACGGAAGTATCTCAAGCAGATCCCGGAGAGCATTTTGGAGCGCTCCGAAACTGGCTTTGGACTGTGTCGGTATCGGCTGGGTGGCACCCTTGTCATTAAGTAGGGATAGAATCAGGCATCCATCTCCGCTTCTTCCACTGGAGATGGATGCCTGTTCGTTTCAAAATGATTCAGTTCGTTTGCCAGTTCCCACGCCAGACGGAATCCGCAGATAAAGCTGTCCACGGAGCGTTGCTCTATCATCAGGTTCTGGGCGTCGATGATCTGCAGCACCAATTTACGCTCCGACTTGTCCAACCGCTCAATGAGCTGCCGGTGGCAGGTTTCAACTTCCTGTTCGGATTCCACCATGGGCAGAGGGGTGTAGAATTTGTCGTACAGCAATCTCAAAGTTTCGTTCATGTGCCCCGCCTCCTTGCAGCAAGACACAATAGCACATGTCGGCGGAAATATCCACTATTTATATTTTGATTTGGATTATCTCAGTTCCCTGCAAGGCTATAGCAATACCGCCTAATATAGTTCTTTATCGCTTCAGGATTACCAAAACACAGTTATCTCAACTGCCACTGGGCACTTTCACTCTGGAGTTCCACCATGTGCCTGAACAGGCCGTCCTCCGCCATCAGCTCCTGCGGGGCGCCCTGCTCGGCCACGTGGCCGTCCTTCAGCACCACAATATGATCCGCCCCGGCCACAGTGCGCATCCGGTGGGCGATGACCAGCACCGTCTTGCCGGTCAGCAGCCGGGAGAGCGCCCCCTGCACCTTGGTCTCGTTTTCCACATCCAGGGAGGCAGTGGCCTCATCCAGCAATACGATGGGGGCGTCCTTGAGCAGCGCCCGGGCGATGGAGATGCGCTGCCGCTCGCCGCCGGATAGCTTTGCGCCATTTTCTCCGATGGGCGTCTGGTAGCCCTGGGGCAGTTTGCTGACAAACTCCTCGCAGTTGGCTGCCTTGGCCGCAGCCATTACCTGCGCGTCGGAGGCACCTCGCCTGCCCAAGCGGATATTCTCCATCACCGTGTCGTCAAACAGCACCACATCCTGAAACACCATGGAGTAATCGGTCAGCAGCACCTCCGGGTCCACCGTGGCGATATCCACCCCGCCTACCCGGATGGCGCCCCCGGTGACATCCCACAGGCGGGCGGCCAGCCGGGCACAGGTGCTTTTGCCGGAGCCGGAGGGGCCGACCAGCGCGGTGATCTCGCCCTCCTTGGCGGTAAAGCTGACATCGTGCAGGACAGCCTTTTCATCATAGGCAAAATTCACATGGTCAAAGACAATGTCATGGCCCTTGGGATGAAAGGCTTCCGCCCCCTCGGCGATAGGCGTGTCGAACAGCGCGTTCATCCGGTCTGCCGACACCTGGGAGACAAACAGCTCGGCGATCAAAGCAAGGCTCTGATCGAAGGGGGCATAGATCCGGGTGATGACCATCAGGAACAGGAACAGCAGCATGAAGTCGATCTGCCCGGACAGAATCAGCCCCGCACCCACAAGGATCGTGGTGGCCACGCCCAGACGCATGATGACGCTGGCCCCGTTGACGAACAGGCCGGTGACCAGTTCGCCGCGGATCATGATCCGTTCATGGTCGTCGATCTTCCGGTACAGCCCGGCAAGGTATCGCTCCTCCTGATTGGTGGCACGGATCTCCCGCACATTTTCCAGCGCCTCCTGCATCCCGTCCGAGACCCGCACAGCGGCGCGCTTGGTCCGTTCCGCCTGGCGCTCGGTGAGCTTCCGGCTTCCAAACAGCAGGCCGAAGGCCACCGGCACCCCCCAGAGGCAGGCAAGGGCCAGCCGCCAGTCATACCAGAGCAGGCACACCGCAATCACGGCGGTGGAGAGGTAGGAGCCGTACAGATAGCCCAGCACATGGGACCAGACGTGCTCCATGCGGTTGACATCGCCCATCAGGGTCTCCGTCAGGTCGGCCAGATCCCGTTTGCCGAAAAAGCCGAGTGGCAGCTTGCGAAGCCGCTCCGCCAGACGCAGGCGGGTGGCCTTGACCTCACCGTACACCAGGCCGTAGGTGGCCTTGTACTGCTGGAGATGCGTGAGAAAGGAGAGAAGTGCAAATATCACGAGGCCAGCCAGCACCGGCAAAGCCGCAGGCAGGACACCGCCGGCCAAAGTTTCCATCAGGCCGGACATCACAAGGTACAAAATGCTGACCCCGCCCATGACTACCAGATTGACGATTACCGTCCAGAAGGTTCCCTTTTTGGTGTTCTGTACACCCTGATCCGTCAGGGCATATTTCCGTTGAAAGTTTGCTCCGAACATTACCGTTCCTCCTTTCCGCTTTCCATTTTCCACTGGATTGCCCGATTGTAGTCGGCCCACATCCGTGTGTACAATCCTCCTGCCGCAATCAGCTCCTCATGGGTGCCTTGCTCCGTCACCCTGCCGCCCTCCAGAACCAGGATCTTGTCCGCACCCACCACCGTGGAGAGTCGGTGGGCGATCATGATGACGGTGCGGTCCTTCGTCAGCCGTGCGAAGGCTTTCTGTATCAGCGCCTCATTTTCCGGGTCGGCAAAGGCCGTGGCCTCATCCAGCACTATGATAGGTGCGTCCTTCAAAATGGCCCGGGCCAGGGCGATGCGCTGGGCCTCGCCGCCGGAAAGATAGGTCCCCTCGGTGCCGATCACGGTGTCCAGTCCCTGAGGCAGCTTTTCCAGAATGTCGCCGCACTGGGCGGCCTCCAGGGCGGCCAACACCTGCTCACGGCTGGCGTCGGGGCGGGCAGCCCGAACATTTTCCAGAATACTGGCCTTGAACAGCCGGTTGTTTTGAAACACAAAAGCGACCTGATCCATCAACACATGGGGATGGATCTGGCGTACATCCACGCCACCCACTTCGACAGTGCCGGTGTCCGCATCCCAGAACCGGGGGATCAGGCTGGCGGCAGTAGTCTTACCGCCGCCCGAAGGCCCTACCAGAGCTACCGTCTCTCCGGGTTCGGCGGTGAAGGAGACATGGGACAGGGCGGGGGACTGCGCGCCGTCGTAGGTAAAACTCACATCCCGGAAAACCACCCGATTGTCCTTGGGCGTCTGGGGATGCTCCGGTACCGCCAGTGTCGGTGCGTCCATGACCGGCTGGATGCGGCCCAGAGCGGTGCCGGCCAGCATCATGCCGGAGGCCGCAAACATGATTTTGGCCAGCGCGGTGGAAATGATTGCGGAGAACACGGCGTAAAAAGCAAAGTTCGTCACAAATCCCGCAAAATTACCGGAAGCCAGCGCACCGGGAGCCAGGAACAGCACCACCGGCACCAGAAACAAAAAGGCGCCCTCGGTGAAGGTCAGGTTGATGGACTGGGGCACACGGCAAACATCGCCCTGATAGTGTTCTGCCTTGGCGCTGTAGTCCTCGATGGCCTGCTGAAAGGCCTTGAAGGAGTACACGGTCTGCTGAAAGATCTTGACCACCGGAATGCCGCGCACATACTCCGTGCCGGATTTGGTCATGCGGTCCTGAGCCGCCTGGTATTCTGCCATCAGTGCGGCATTCTTGCCGCCCATCATGCTGCACATGGCGAGGATGGAAATCACCGCCGCCAGCAGGCAGGCCGCGCCCATGTGCCAGTCAAACACAAACATTAGCACCAGCATGGCGATAAACAATGTGACTGTGCCCACGATGTCCGCCAGATTATGGGCCAGCAGCGTCTCCGTATCGGCGGCGGCCGCATCCAGCCGGCTGCGGATCAGACCGGAGGCGTTGGCGTCAAAGTAGCCCAGAGGCGCCTGCATCACATGGGCCATGCCCTGCTTGCGGATGTTGGCTGCTGTGCGGAATGCGGCCAAATGGGTACACATCAGGCCTAGAAAGTAGATGAGGATACCGCCCACCGCAAAAGCGAAGGCGATCCAGCCGTAGTCCGTCACGCTCCGGGCCTGCGTCCAGTCCGGCGCCACGGCAATCAGATCCCGTGCTGCCAGCCAGATGCAGAGGTACGGGATCATGCTGCACACCATGGACACCGCCGACAGTCCCAGCCCCAAAACGGTGAGCCGCCTGTGGCTGCCCGCATATCCCAGCAGGACGGTCAGCGCATTTTTCTTCTTTTGCTTCACAAATACTCCTCCTTTTAAGGTTAGCTACCGCTAACTGATTGTGTAAAAAGAAAGGGGCGAAGCCCCGATCTTACTAAAAAGATTGGCGGTATGTTACTGGCCGATCAGCTTCAGCCACCCGGCAGTGTAGAAATCCCGCAGCTGATCCACATAGCGCATGGCCTGCTCCTTGGGCATATCGTGGACGACGATCTCGAAGATGCCGTTGAACATCCCGCTGGCGATGATGTGGCACAGCTGGGCATCCAACTGGGGAGACTCATGCCCCAGACGGTGCAGAACCTCCAGGTATTGGAGGGTGTATTCCACTTCGACCTCCACCATGTTGTGGACGAAATGCTCATAGCTGGTGCCCTCGGCTTTGCACAGCAGCAGTTTAACCGGCTCCCGGTGGTCGCAGATATAGTCCACCATCCAATGCACACATTGACTGGACTCCAGCCCCATGTGTTCCGGCTGCTCCTGCTCGGGCATCTCGGCAAAGGTAGTCTGAGCCTCCATGAACCGGCCCATCAGCGCAGCGGCGTGGGGCTCCACGATGGATGCAAAGAGCGCCTCTTTGCTGGAAAAATAACCGTAAAATGCACCGGTGGTGACACCGGCCTGCTTCACGATCTGCCGCAGGGAGGCGCCCTGAAAGCCTTTCTCTGAAAACTCCTCCATGGCGGCCTGCTGGATCTTTTCCAGGGTCGCGGTAGACTTCTCTTCCATCTGCGCCTCCATATAACAGTGATATATAACACCGTTATAATAGGGCCTACGGGATGATTTGTCAAGGGGAAACAGCCACCTCCGTGCGAAAGCCGACCGGAAAACTCCGGTCGGCTTTTGTCGAAGGCATCATTCGGCTGCCAGATGGACCATCTTGACCATCCAAAACCGGTCTGAAACCGCCATACTGATCTTGGTGGGAAGCTTCAATCCCGTTCGGGGGATATGGCGGTAATAGGGCTCCTCCGCCAGCACCCTGGCACTGTTCCCAATTTTTCCGGCCAGCTCCGATGCTGAGTCCACATAGAAAAACATCTGCGCGTCCCCATGACCCACCTGCTTCATGTACTTTTTCCGCATCATGGCCATACCGCTCTTGCTCACGGTGTCAAAGACGATTTCGACCTCTCCAAACCCCGTGAGCATCCGCAGGAGGCCCACAACCTTGCTTTCCTCAAAATAGTGGAACAGGCCGCCGGCGGTGACCAGAATGGGAGCATCCGGCGCATCCGTGCGGATCTGCCTGATCCAGTCCTCGGCAAAGGCGTCCCCAGCGAAATAGGTCTCCCGCTCCGGCTCCGGCAGCAGCGCCCGCCGGTACTCCACCACATGGGGCAGATCCACCGCATACCAGCGTGACCTTCCATTGTCGCAGCGGTAATAGGCCGTCTCCAGACCGCAGCCGAGCTGGACGATCACGCCGTCCGGCCTGTGCTCCAGAAACGCCCGGATGTACCGGTCCATATTGGCGGATCGGGCGGCGGAGGCCAGCAGAGTATACTGGCTCTGTCCGTCCTGCTCCGGCAGGCTGGAAGGCAGTTTCTTTTTCAGTTCCAGCGCCTTTGGATCGTACAGGATCTGCGGGCAGTACTCGCTGGCATAGATCCTGCCCAGCATGGGGACAAACAGCGTGTCCTCTACAACACCCAACTTGGACATGGTCAACCCTCCTATTTGGACGAATTACTTTCTGCCCACAAGCAGCCGGGAAGAGCCCAGCATCATCATGGCAGCCCGGCGGCGGGAGCCGAAGGCTTCTTCTGCGGTATCAATGAGCCGGACATCCTGATAGCCCATCTCCCGCAGTTTTTGAGCAAAGGCGTCCATATCGCCGTACAGCTTGGGCTTCATATCATCGTTCAGCGCGAAGACGCCGCCTTTTTTCAGCACCCGCAGGCTCTCCAAAAGCAGCTTGTGCATATCGGCTCCCATAATATTGTGGTAGACATAGTTGCTGATGACCGCATCAAAACTCTCATCGGGGAAATCCAGATGATTGGCGTCGCCATGCCGGAACACACACCGGGAGGCCACGCCTTCACTTGCGGCGTTTTTCTCACAGAGGGCCTTGCTGTAATTGTAAACAGCTCCCCAGTAGTCCATGCCAGTGACCTTTGCCTCCGGCCAGGTCAGGGCCGCACGGATCGACAGCGCCCCGGAGCCGCAGCCGACTTCCAAGAGACTGCCCTGACCGTCATAGTCCAGATGAGAGAGAACGACCCGGTGAACCTGTTCCATGATCCCGCCGCCGCCAAAGGCATACTGGCGCCTGATCCATGTGATCCAGACCAGCAGGGTCACCAGCGCCGCTGCAACAACAGAGAACAGAACGCCAAGAACCGTGATATGGAACACCGAAAAGGAGAGTGCGGCTAAAACCACGGCCAGAGCTGTGATGCCACCGATAATGTAGAACACGGGATTGGACATCCAGCTTCCATAGTCTTCGCCGTGGCTGCCGAGACGGATTTCTGCTTGTTGATTACGCTTTTGCTGCATTCGATTTTCCTCCCTGTCATTCAGAATTTGTGTGCAATTCATTTACGAGTATTCCTCCTTTACCTTCTGGCAGGCAAAAGAGGCTATGCTCTGGACGGTGCGAACCTTTGCAGGCCCGAATATTTCCTCCAGACGATGCCGCAGGCTCTCCGCCGTCTCAAAGGGCGGGGTGAACCAGCCCTTTGGCACATACAGCCTGCGGACCAGCCAGTCCGTGCGGCGGTTTTGTCCCCGCACATAGAAGCAGCCGCAGAAGGTCCCGCCGGGCCGCAGTACACGAAAGATCTCCCGCCAGGCAGCCTCCTTGTCCGGGAACGCATGAAAGCCGTTGAGTGAGAGTACGATGTCGAAACTGCCGTCCCCAAAAGGCAGCGCAAAGGTAGTCTTGGGTTTCCGCCCGGCCCATTCCCCATACCAGGCGGCATACCGCCCAGCCTGACAGGGTGGAACAGGTGATCATGCCATCATAAAATGTCCGTTTGCCTCCCAATCCCCGGTAGGCGTTTTGAATCCGCTCTTCTTGTCCCATTTTTTCACCTTCACTCACTCAAGCACCCAACACCACATCCAGCGTCATCATGAGGGCAGAGTTTGTACCAAACAGTGCGGGTCCCACATTGGAGCGCTTTTTCACTGATATCTTCGGAATCATTTCATTTAATGCCGCTGAAAGCCACACTCTTCATTCATCTTTTTTTGCTTCCTCCAGCGGTCCCTCTGGGAGTATGGAAAACAATTTTTGCATCCCCATCATCTTGACTGCCGGACTGATGATTTGAAAAGGAGCACTCATGCGGCACATCTTGTTTTCTTACCGTTCACCAAAATATATCGATGAGCAGCCCCAACCCTGCCTGGGCCGCCGCCAGGATAGGACACATCAAAAACGGCCACTGGAGCAGGTACTCCGGCAGAGCGTAGTCCTTCACCCAGGCGTTGAACCCGTAGCCGGGGTGCCCTTCGGTCCCCGGGATGATAAACCGGCTTTTCGCCTTCCTCTGAATCAGCCAGCAATCCAGAAAGAACAGGTCGCAGAAATTGACCATCATCCACTGGATATAGGCTGTCAGAACCAGAACCCAGAATCCGGTTGTCCCGCCCTCCACAGTGCTGACCGCACCATAAAGAAGGAGAGGCAGCAGCTTTCCAAAGCAGATCCATAGCCAGTAAAAACGGTTTTCCACCCCGGTGGGCGGATCTTTCGCCGCCTTGATGATGGCAGGCAGATAACAGGGGAACATCAGCCGGGGTCGATAGAGTGCTACAAACCCAGCGAACAGGTTAGAGTAGGCCGCTATAGCGAACCCGTCCAAAACGGTGCGCGTCCAGTTCATACACATCCCCTATCACGATCATTTGCTCGTATTTCGGGTGAAAAAATTGGTTAGGTATCATCATTCTGCAAAGTCGATTCGGACGATCTGCAGATGCATCGGTCCGTCGGCCAGCTTCGCCAGCAGCCGGTGGACGGGCCGAACCGCCGGATCATGAAGCGATTGATAGCCCAGCATATAGCCCCGGCTGGAAACAGAAAAAAGCGGCGACCATGGCTCCAGCTCCCGCTTGGCGTCCTTGACGGAAAAATAGGCGCCCACATCCCGGATGCCCGCCTGCTTCACCCAGGTTTTCAGCATAAGCCGGACAGCCGTTTTCCCGGCCGCGTCAAAGACCAGCCGCCCTCTTGGGAAGCGTTTTGCGACGCCTGTGGCCAGAGATTTGACCTCTTCTGTCGTGAAATAGTAGAAGACTCCGGCGGCAAACAGCACCGCTCCATCATCAGGATCAGTGCGGACGGCATCCATCCAGCGCGGGTCTTTCAGATCAAAGGCCAGGTTTTTCTCCCGCTCTCCGGCAGGAAACAGGCGATCCCGCAGTTCGATCACATCCGGCAGGTCGATATTCCAGATGCTGCACCGGCCGTTGTCACAGGCCTGCCCGGTGTTGTCCAGACCGCAGCCCAGATTGATGACGGCGGCTCTGGGATGGGCATTCAGATAATCCCGCACTTCCCAGGTGAGGTCATTCTGGCGCATGGCCACCTCCAGCGCACCGAAGGTCTGCATCAGACTGTTTGCCTGCCGCTCCAAAGGAGAAAAGTCGTAGTCCACCTTTTCCATCAGCATTGCCGCCGTCGAATCCTGATAAAGGCCAGGGAACCGCTGCGAGCAAAGCCGCCGGCCATACAACGGGATGATGAGCGTCTCCTGCACGGAGTCCTTCTCGATTTTATACTTCTCCATAGGCCCTCCTCAAAAGATGAGGTACTCTATGTTTGATTATAGTTAGCTATCGCTAACCAGTCAAGTTATTTTCGTATCAGATCATGCTTTCGTTCCAGCGCAATAAACTATAGCAAACGGCTTTCACACCGCAGTCATGTGATAACAAGGCTATCAGCTTTTAGGATATGACACCATTGTTTCGTTTGAAGTGTTGGCCATCCATTGACAGAAAGATGTTATGGCGGCCTCTTGCAATTTCATGAGACAAAGAGTATGATATAGTTAGTAATCGCTAACCATCATTGAGGTGACCATACTGCATGGATGACAACAAGCAGTTTTGGGAGCGGTTTTCACGGCATTACGCCGGCTTCATGCGCCGCTCTCAGACAACCTATCAGCAGATATGCAAAGCAATGCGTCCTTTTCTGAAACGGGACATGGACGTACTGGAGTTGGCCTGCGGAACAGGTCAGCTGTCCGTCCCGCTGTCTCCATGTGTCCGGAGCTGGGAGGCAACCGACTTTTCAGCTGAAATGATCCGTCAGGCCAAAAAGCAGGTGTATTCGTCTCGGCTCCATTTCTCCGTCCAGGACGCCACCAAACTGCCCTACGGCCCGGAGAGCTTCGATGCGGTCGTGATCTCCAACGCCCTCCATGTCATGCCTCATCCCGAAAAAGTTCTGGCGGAAGCCTGGCGGGTTCTAAAGCCAAGGGGATGGCTGTTCGCTCCTACCTTTGTCTGGGGCAAAAACCGATGCGCCAGACTCCGGCTCTGGTTCATGGGGCTTTCAGGCTTTCGGGTGTATCATGTCTGGACTGCCGGGGAGCTGATGGCATATCTGTCCGAGTGTGGCTATTCCATCGTTCGCCATCCGCTTTTCGGAAGTTCGTTGGCGCCGCTGTGCTGTCTGATGGCCAGGAAGATCCCGAATGAACGGACTGCGGCACGGCAAACCGCCGTCCGGTCCGCGCAGTTCGATCATACAAAAGTCAAGGAGGAATGAAAACCCATGTGGAAGTACACAGTGGAAGTCAACGGAATGATGTGCGGGATGTGCGAAGCCCATGTCAATGACGCCGTACACAAAGCCTGCCCGGTCAAAAAGGTAAACTCCTCCCACAGCAAAAACCAGGCCGTGATCCTCTCTGAAATAGAGCTGGACACGGAGGCGCTCATGAACGCCATTCGCGGCACGGGGTATGAGGTCGGCACGATCCAGAAGGAACCGTACAAAAAAAGAGGACTATTCGGTTGAGTTCATTGGCGGCAGCGGCCAGAAAAGAGGCGTGAACATGAACATGGCAATGCAGTCGTTTGGATATGGATTAGCGGCCCTGCTGTTTTGCATCACTGTTCTTGGCGTGTGCCATAAAATCAAAAAAGCCGCCCGAAAACTTTTGAAAAGACAGCATCCACATAAGGGCGAACTGTCGTGAGCGGTTGGAGCTATGGAGCAGGTGCGCTTGGCGGTGAACTCACACAAAGCCCAAGCAGCAAGCCGCTCCTGATTCAAAAGCGCAGATCACATAAGAATGCGGTGGAGGCCATATCCAGGCTCCACCGCATTTTGTCTTCTGTGTCAGATGGCAGGTATTCACTTATCATGTTGCCGCTCGATAACAAAGTCCGCCAAATTTGCATAGCCTCATTGCCCGTGCGCATCTTCCCGCATTTTCGTTACCTGCTCCAAGTGCGCCTGCACAGCCGCAAAGGATTTTTCGCTGATCACATGCTCGATCCGGCAGGCATCTTCGGTCGCAGTCTCCTCGTCCACGCCCAATTCCATCAGCATCTGGCTCAACACCGTGTGGCGGGTGTACATCGTCTTAGCAATGGCAAGCCCGGTCTCCGTCAGGGTAATTGCTCCGTCAGCATCCACATTCACATATCCGTCCTTTTTCAGAATGGACATGGCTCTGCTGACACTGGGCTTGGTAAAGCCCAACTGCTCTCCCACATCGATAGCTCGAACAAAGGTGCTGTTCTGCGAAAGAATATAGATGGTTTCCAGATACATCTGGCCAGACTCGTGAATCGCCATAGGAACCTCCATAAAAAATGGGTGTTTTGCATATTATAGCACAGGTATCTGAGAAGCGCCATTTTTTGTCTGCAAAATCCATACATCCTCTTGACAAGCGAACAAGTCCTATATATAATTTCATTAGTTAGCTATCGCTAACCAAGAGGCAGTGGCTATATTTTTTAACGCATCGGTTAGCTATTGCTAACTTTCTTAAATTGTCAGTATTCCACATTTCACCGCATTGTCCGCATCTGGACATGATTTTGTGAGGGAAACGCCTATGTCAGAGGATCTGCTGATTCGTCACTGCTCTCCCACCCTGGCTGGGATCAAGACGGGAAATCTCTTTTCCTGCGCCTGCCCCAGCCAGAAGGATCTGACGCGAGACTTGTGCTGGCTGAACAAGAAACTGGTTCCCAGAGGAATCCGTATTCTGCCGCTCCGGGTTCGCAAAGGCCGCGCTTTGATCTATGCCTACCGGCCCAATGCATTGGAGAGCGATCTGACCGATCAACGGGCCAGAGCCTTGCTTCTCAAATACGGCTATGTGCCGGAAAACCCCAATGGCTGCGTGGTTCACCTCATCCACCGGCTCCGGAGCGAGGGGGAATTCCCCCATGAGATCGGCCTGTTTTTGAGCTATCCCCCTGAGGATGTGCTGGGCTTCATCTGCAATCGGGCATGCAATCACAAATGCGTGGGCTGCTGGAAGGTCTACGGCGACGAACAGGCCGCCAGAAATATCTTTGAGAAATACGAGATGTGCAGCAAAATCTACTTCCGGCAGTGGCAGCAAGGGAAATCCATCGAGCAGCTCACCGTGGCTGGTTGATGTTTCTACCATAACAAATCCAGAAAGAAAGGTCGTTGAGTCTTATGAGCAAAGTTGCAGTTGTGTATTGGAGCGGCACGGGAAACACCGAGGCCATGGCCATGGCGGTGGCCGAAGGCGCCAAGGGCAAGGGCGCCGAGGTATCTGTGATCACTGCCGCGGAGTTCTCCCCGGAGCAGGTCGGCGAGTATTCCGCCATCGCCTTTGGCTGCCCCTCCATGGGGGCGGAACAGCTGGAGGAGAGCGAGTTCGAGCCCATGTTCACCGCCTGTGAGGGCAGGCTGAGTGGGAAGAATATCGCCCTGTTCGGCTCCTACGGCTGGGGCGACGGCGAATGGATGCGCAGCTGGGAATCCCGCTGCAGCGACGGCGGCGCCAATCTGGCCTGTGACAGCGTGATCTGCAACGAAGCTCCGGACGATGACGCTCTGGCGGCTTGCCGCGAACTGGGCGCGTCGCTGGCCTGACAAAAACACCGCAGAAGGTAGGAGGCGCTCGTCTCCTGCCTTCTGCCTGTATCCCCAGTCAGCATAGACAAAACCATTTCCGAACCCAGAGAAACAGGTCGTGAGAAATCATGCTGAAAGAATACTTATTGAGGCAGGGCTCCGGCACGGGCCGTTGGGGCCACGGTATGCCAGGGGTAGAAATCTGCCGCTTTTCCTTGCCGGAGCCGGAACA
>OGUJ01001742.1_pt1 | contig 12225 bp, 9 predicted proteins | sample 1573661 | NCBI WGS metagenome assembly OGUJ01 (sample SAMEA2581933, study PRJEB24529) | metagenome | biome: Human gut stool | place: China | collected 2011
GGACAATCTGGACGACGCCGATCTTGATCTTTCCTGCGTCAGAGCCTGCGCTCTTTGGCGCCTGCCCGCCGCATCCTCCGTATATGAGTGCTGAAGCCGCCAGAACTGCGGCAATGCCTGCTTTCATCCATTTTTTCATGATGCTTCTCCTCTCCTGCTGTCTTTCTATCATCCGATATACTTCTGTTCCATATTCTTCATCGTGCCGTTCGTTTCAAGCTCTGCCAGGAAGAAATTGACGTAGTTCAGGAATTCCTGATCGCCCTTCTGCATGAGAGCGCCGAAACGGTTCTTTGTGAACGGCTGGTTCACGAGCGGATCGGCCAGACGGGAATCCATCTTCGCATATTTCTTCGCTTCCATTGTTTCCGTGATCATGATGTCTGCTTTTCCTTCAGCGATAAGACCGGGGATTTCCGCATTCTGTTCATGAATGATGAGCGTGGCTTTCGGAAGGTATGCTTTGGCGAACTTTTCATTCGTTCCGCCCGGATTGACCATGACCTTCACTTCCGGCCTGTTGATGTCGGCAATGGATTTGTACTTCCCTGCATCGCCCTTCCTGCAGAGGATCGTCTTGCCGAAGAGGAGGTAGCCGTCCGACATGGACATGACGCGTTCCCTGTCGAAGGTCCTTGTGATGCCGCAGAGAGCCAGGTCGAATTTCCCTGCCTCTGTATCGGCTGTCAGTGTCTTCCAGGTCGTGGGGACGTATTCGACCTTCACGTGGAGGGAATCGGCAAGCCTTTCAGCAAGCTCGGCATCGAAGCCCTCGTATTTCCCTGTTTCCTTATCCTTGTAGGACATCGGACGGTAATCCCCGGTCGTCCCTACGCGGATCGTCCCTCTTGCCGTAATGTCTTCCAGATGCGCTGCGAGCGCTTCCATGCTTCCTCCCAATACCATGCCAGCTGCCATGACAGCTGCTGCTCCGTATTTCATCCATTTCTTCATGATGTTTCCTCCTGCTCTTCCTCTCCGGTCATCCGGAACTCCATGCGGTCCAATAAAAAATCCCCTGCTTCAAAACAAGCAGGGGACGACGGAATCCGCCGCGGTACCACCCAAGTTATCTGATAAACACAAAAGGGTGGTACCCAAGGGACGGAAGTTCCGTGGTACCACCCTACTCGATCAGATCGACTCTCGATCCTGTAACGCGGATCACTCCGGCCGCTCCTACTCGACTTTCAGCGCGGCAGTTCGGGAAAGAACTTCCTTATTTTCTGGTTTCCGGCTCGCACCATCCGCCGGATCTCTGAGAAGCACTCCAATAAGTACTTTTTTCCGTCAATACTATTCCTGTATTGTGTACATTTTAGCCATTTCAGAAAAACTTGTCAAGAAAAATTTCAATATAAAAAGAGCCATGAAAACGGAAAGTTCTCACAGCTCTTTCATATCTTTATTTTTCCCCTTTCGGTATTTTCACTCCGTAGATCTGGCTGTAGAGCGCAGGCACGAAGAGAAGCCCGATGGCGGTGGCAAGAAGAAGCCCGCCGACAAAGGAGACGGCAAGCGGCCGCCAGAAGGGGTTCGTAATGAGAGGCACGAAGCCAAGGACGTCGGTCACCGAGGAAAGCATGATCGGACGGAAGCGGAGCACGGCCGATTTCACGACGGCATCATACGGCGTAAGCCCTGCTTCGAGGTGCTGCCGGATCTGGTCCAGAAGGATGATGCTGTTCCGGATGACCATGCCCGAAAGGGCAATCATGCCGATGATGGCAACGAATCCTATCGGCTGCCTTGTGATAAGGAGCGTCAAAATCGCCCCGATGAGACCGAACGGCCCGGTCACGATGGCGATGATGAGCTTGGGTATCGTCCCCAGCTCGAAGATGAGGACCATAAGAACGAAGAAGATCATGATCGGCACGGCCTGGAAGATGTACTTCATCGACTTGTCGCTCCATTCGGCGGATCCGTCTTTTTCAAGCGTGTATCCGTCGGGGAGGCTTGCCTTGAAGGAAGCGAAGTCGTCATTGTAGAGTTCCTGCATGAGGGAGTCTGCCATGACGCCGTCCTTGCAGTCAGCGCGGAGCGTGATCGTAGGCTTCAGGTCTCTTCTCCAGATGGTGCTGATTTCATTCTCATAGGAAATATCGGCAAACTGCCCGAGAGGCACGTAGCGTCCGTTTCCTACATGGACCGGCATGGAGGAAAGGTCGGGCAGCTGGGCCGCATTCTTTCCTTCGAGCTTGAAGGAAATCGGGACGAGCTGGTCGCCCTGGTACGATTCAGCGACCTTGTAGCCGGAAAGCTTCGAGTACAGGTCGAGCGATACGGCATAGTTGTCGATGCCGAGCTCGCGGACGCGGTCCTGATTGATTTTCAGCTTGATGGAAGGCATTTCTTCCGGCCAGTCAAGGCTTGCATTCACGATGTCCGGATTCTTCCTCATGATGTCGAGCGCTTTGCCGGCAAGCTCGGCTGTCTTCTTATTGTCCTCGCCGATCAGGCGGAACATGACAGGGTAATCGGATGGCGGGCCGGTCGTGATGAGCCTTGTATGCGCGCGGGCATCCGGGTACTTGTCAGCGATGAACTGGTCGAGCTCGCTTCTGACATCGTCCCTGACGTCGTTTCCTGTCGTGACGATGATCATCTGCCCGTGGCCGTCTTCCGGTGCTGACGGATCAAAGAGAAGGATGAAACGGGGCGCGGAGTCTCCGACATAGGTCGAGAAGGACTCGATGCGCTTGTCCCCGTACAGGTTGTCTGCAATGCCTGCCATGACGCGCTTCGTTTCCTCGATGGAGGCGCCGGAGGGCAGATTCACGTCCAGGATGATTTCCGGACGTTTGGAGTTCGGGAAGAATTCCTGATTGACGGAGGGAAGGCACATCATGGTGACGGCAAAGAGAGCAAAGGTGCCGACGATGACAGATTTCCTGTACCTGATGCTTCCCTTGATGAGTCTGTCAAAGATCTGGTACGACTTCTCGCCGATCTTTTCCTTGATGCCCTTCTTCTTTTCCTTGGCGCGTTCTTCCTTCGATTTCACGCGGATGAATTTATAGCCGAGAACCGGTGAAACGAAGATGGAGGCCAGCCAGGAAATCAGGAGTGTCGAGCCGATGACCCAGAAGAAGGAGGAGGTATATTCGGCAGTCTGTCCCTGGGCAAGGCCGACAGGGATGAAGCCGGCGGCCGTGATGAGCGTACCGGCCAGCATAGGCTTCGCGCAGCCTTTGTAGGCCGCTTCTGCCGCTGCCATGCGGTCCATGCCCTCTTCGAGCTTGACCTGCATCATTTCGATGACGATGATCGCATCATCGACAAGAAGGCCCAGTGACACGATGAGGGATCCCAAAGATACGAGGTGAAGGTCGATCCCCTGCCATTTCATGAAAATGAAGGAGCCGCAGACGACGACCGGGATGCAGAGGGCAAGAACGATGCCGCTCCAGAATCCGAGGGAAAGGAAGGAAGCTGCCATGACGATGATGATGGCTTCCAGCAAAGATTCCGTGAAATCGTGGATGGAATTATTGACGACCTTCGGCTGATCGGCGACGAGGCTGATTATCATGCCGGCCGGGACTTCCTTCTGCGCTTTTTCGATTTCCGCATTCAGATGCTCGCCAAGCGTGAGGTTGTTTCCCCCATCTCTCATGGAAACGGCAATGCCGATCGCCGGTTTCCCGTCAAAGTAGAAGAGGGACGTTTCCGGGGTCGTATAGCTCTGCGTGATCTTGGCGATGTCGCCTAAATGGAACGATCTCTCGCCGACATGGATCGGCAGATTTTCGAGCGATTCAACGCTTCCAAGAAGCCCGTCGACGCGGATGGCCACATTTCTTGTGGACGTATGGATCATGCCCGAGGGCATCATCGCGGACTGTTGGGAAATCATTGTGAATACATCCGTCGGGCTCAAGCCGAACGTAGCGAGCTTGTTCTGGTCCATCTCGATGTAAATATTCTGTTCCTGCACGCCAAGAAGCTCGACCTTCTGCACGTCTTCCACGGACGTCAGACGGCGGCGGATTTTTTCAGCGTATTTTCTTTTTTCTTCATAGGAGAAATCGTCTCCTGTGACAGCATAAATCGAGCCGTACACATCATCGAAACGGTCGTCGATGAAAGGCCCCACGACGCCGGCCGGAAGGCTTCCCCATTCATCTTCGACGAGGTTCCTCATCTCATGCCAGCGTGTCTGTATGTCTTCCTTGGGCACATCGTCCTTGAGGTCGACATAGATGACCGTCTTGCCGTCATGCGTGAAAGACCTTAGGTAATCGAGCCCCTTCACGTCCTGCAGCGTCTTCTCGAGGGGATCGGTCACCTGCTCGGTGATCTGCTCTGCCGATGCGCCCGGCCAGGCCGCTGTTACGACGGCTTCGCGGATGGTGAAGGCAGGATCCTCGCTTCTCCCCAGAGAGAAGTAAGACATGATCCCTCCCAAGAGGATGAAAAAGATGAAGAAATAGACAATCTGCTTGTGCTTGATCGCCCATTCCGCCAGATTGATCTGCTTCATACGCGTACCTCTTCATCCTCACTCAGGCGGGCGACGCCGGCTGTCACGACGCGGTCTCCTTTCTTAAGACCCGAGGTGATTTCGACGGCATCCTTGCCGTAGCGTCCCGTTTCTACCTTCTGGAGATGCGCCTTGCCGTCACGGATAACCCAGACGGAAGGAGAGGCCTGCTGGGAAGCCATGGCCGAAAGCGGCACCATGAATCCCCTTGCGCTGTCAGGATCGGTGAATTTCACCTGTGCTGTCATGCCGACGACAACATCCTGCGGCGGGTTTTCAAGCGTGACTTTGGCATCATAAGTGCTTGTCGCCGCATTCGGCGCTGCCGCCACTTCCCTGACCTTGCCCGCTACTTTGACCCCCGGAAGCGCCCAGAAGGTCACTTCGCAGGGCATGCCGACCGAGTAGAGCCCGTACTGTTTTTCTGTAAGAGAAATATACACGTCCAGCTTGGAGTCGTCGATGATCGTAACGACCGGCGTACCGGCGGCAACGACCTGCCCGACTTCATACAGTGTCGTCCCCACGATGCCGTCGCGATCGGCGACAAGCGTCGTGAAGCCCAGATTGTTTTCTGCGCGCGAAAGAGCCGCCTCGGCTGACCGGTACTGCGTCAGCGCAAGGTCGTAGCTGTTCCTTGTCTGGTCCATGGCCAGATCGGAAATCGCATTGGCAGCATGGAGCTTTTCATCCCTTGCCAGTGTCGACTGCGCAAGCTTCAGGGAAGCCCCTGCCGCATCAAGCGACGATCTGGCTGCTGCCGCCTGCTCTTCTGCATCCTTCGAATCGACACTGAAGAGTTCCTGTCCGGCCGTCACGCGCTCCCCGCTTGTGACATAGCGCTGCATGATTCGCCCGCCTGTCTGGAAAGCAAGCGGAGACTCGAAGAATCCGTGCACGGTGCCGGAGAATGTATCCTTCGCATCCTTTGCGTCTTCTCCGATGACGATCGTCTTCACGAGCGGCGCAGACGGTCCTTTATTGACGGCCTTTCCACATCCCGTCAGTGAAAGCGACATGCCAAGCATCACGGCTGCCGCTATTCCTGCCCATCGTTTCATACCCTTTTCCCCTTTTCAAATGCGGCCTTCCCTCAGCCGATTTCCTTATTCTTGATCCCGTTCATCAATACATCGAATGCCTGATGCATGTAAGAGTCTTCCGTGATTTCTTCCTTCACGGAGAAGCGCTTCTTGATTTCATTCATGAGGTAGTAGTAAGCGACCATGCCTGCCCAGGAAATACAGACTTCCGTAGGCTTTAAGTCCTTTCTGAAGCATCCTTCCTCAATGCCTTCGGTCAGGGCGCCCCTGAGGACGACGAGAACCATGGCGAAGCGTTCCTTCCCGATCGATGCGAAAACGTCGGTCGGGTGAATCATTTCCCAGGAAAAGATGCGGAGAATGTAGGGATGCTCCTTCATCAGACGGTAGAAGAAGCGGGAGTACATTTCCATGATTTCCATCGGCGTATGGTCGCCATGGGCCGCCTGCTCCACGAAGTCGACGAGAAGGGCGCTCCCCTTCTGAAGAATCGCAGAATAGAGCTCTCTCTTGCCTCCGAAGTAGTAGGAAATCGCCGCGCTGTTCACCCCGGCTTCCTTTCCTATGTCGCGGATGGAAACGTCCGAATAGCCCTTCAGCGCAAAGAGGCGGATCGCTGCGTTCTCGATCTGCTCGCGGCGCTTCGGTTCCTGCTGTGCCATATCTTCGGGGAAAAGTGTCTTGTACATGTTTTCCTTCGAGCCATAGTAGTAGGATACGGTAGAAACGCTGACGCCCGCTTCCCGGCTGATATCCCGAAGCGTTGTGCCGCTGTATCCCTTCTCGCGGAAAATCTGAATGGCAGCTTTCCTGATCAGTTCTTTCTTTGTCATGCCATGTCCCCCTGTTATTGTGGATTCTAAGATGATTTACTCTTATTATAATACGTTAGAATGGTAAATTAAAGCTAAACGATTAAACTGTTCGAATTCGCAACGTTCGATGGGATTCCATGAGATATACGCATATGAAAAAGGGGCTGCAGAAATGATTTCACATTTTTACAGCTCCTTTTGTGCGGATATATGCAATTAGAGGATACCAACATATTTATATTTTTGTGCTATCTAAAAACCATACCACCAGCCTTCGGCTGAGGAAATCAACCCTATCCACCGCGTTCCGCGGTCCCCCTACCCCGTCTGGGAAGGCGAAGTATCGATTTTACCGGATTCCTGAAGTCATTTTTTACCTGCACCATGGGAAAAGGGGCATGGCGAGTGTTTCTTCGATGCTCTCTTTTGTAATCGGCGAGAAGTAGACGCGAAGGAGACAGAGGCCTTCTGCCGGCGCTGTCATTCCCAGTTTCCTTCTGTCCTTTGCCGCAAGGATTTCTTCTATGTCTTTGACTGAAAGAAGCCCCATTCCTGCATCGACAAGGCAGCCTGCGATGTTCCTTACCATGTGGTAGAGGAAGCCTTCGCCTGTCACGTAGATGCGGACGAGATCCCCGTCTTTCTCTACGCGGATTTCATGGATGTTCCTGACCGGATCGGACGGCACGGAATTGTTTCCTCGGAAGGACGTGAAGTCATGGCGGCCTTCGAGAGCCCTTGCCGCCTTCCGCATTTTCTCAAGGTCGAGTTTCTTTCCCGTCCGCCAGATATAGCGCTTCAAGAACGGCGAGGCCTCCCTGCTTTCTGTCAGGAGGTAGCCGTACGTTTTTCCGTAATTTCTTCTTCTGACGGAGAAGTCCTCATCCATCTCGCAGCTCTTCGTCACGCGGATGTCGCCGCGAAGGCGTGCATTCATCGCATAGATGAAGCGGTCGCCCGGAATCGTCGAATCCGTATAGAAGGTGCATTCCTGCCCGTAAGCATGGACCCCTGCATCCGTCCTTGCGACGAAGTAGAGGGTGGTCTTTTCCCCTGTCAGCTCCAGAAGGCAGTTTTCCAGCATTTCCTGCACCGTCATGCGGTTTTCCTGCCGCTGGAAGCCTGCGTATCCGCTTCCCTCATAGGAAACGGTAATCCAAATGTTTCTCATGATTCTCCCTGCCAAAAAGGCCCGAAGCATCGCCCCGGCCCTTCTTATTTATCTGAAATATACGTAAAGTCCGATGAGCGCTGCGGTCACAAGTACGACAGCGATCATGGCATTTCTGTCTCTCCATGTGTAGGCGAGCTGGTGCATCTTCGTGCGTCCTTCGCCGCCCCTGTAGCAGCGCGCTTCCATGGCGGTCGCCAGGTCGTCTGCTCTTCTGAAAGCGGAAATGAAGAGCGGCACGAGGAGCGGAACCATGTTCTTCGCTCTCTGCCAGAGATTGCCATTCACGAAGTCCGCGCCTCTGGAGGACTGCGCCTTCATGATGCGGTCTGTTTCTTCCAGAAGTGTCGGGATGAAGCGGAGCGCAATCGTCATCATCATGGCCAGTTCATGCGCCGGAACGCCGATGCGCTTGAATGGCATGAGGAGTGCTTCGATGCCGTCCGTCAGGACGATCGGGCTCGTCGTGTAGGTCAAGAGCGAAGTGAAAGCGATCAGGAATACGAGACGGAGCGTCATTTCCACGCCGTTCCTGATACCTTCTTCGCTGATATGGATGAATTTCCAGGAAAAAAGCTCGGTTCCCGGTGTCGTGAATACGTGGATGGCCAGTGTGAAGAGAAGGATGAACCATAATGGCTTCACGGCTCTCCATACAAGCTTGTAAGGCACGCCGGATACGGAAATCGCGCCGAGCGTGAAAGCGGCCACGAGAAGGTAGGAAAACGGGTTATTGGCCAGGAATATCGCAATGATGAAGATCATCGTGCAGAGAATCTTCGCGCGGGGGTCCATCCTGTGCAGGAAAGAGTCGCCCGGGTAGTACTGTCCAAGCGTCATATCTGTCAGCATGATTTCTTCCCTCCCAGCATTTTTGCCATGCGGTCGATGGCTTCCTTTGTCGTCTTTGCGTCTTCCGGAACGGGGATACCGCGGGCTTTGAGCGCCTGCAGTGTCTGCGTCAGAGGCGGCGCGTCGACGCCGCATTCCTTCAGCTCTTCCCTGTGATTCAGGAAGATATCCATCGGATCGCCGTCAAGGACGAGCTTCCCCTTGTGCATGACAAGAAGCCTTGTCGCAAGGCGGGCAATGTCGTCCATATTATGGGAAACGAGGATGACAGAGAATACGCCCTTATTGTACCAGTCCCAGATGCGGCTGAAGATTTCTCTTCTTCCAATCGGATCGAGACCGGCGGATGGTTCGTCAAGTATCAGGAAATCCGGATGCATGGCAATGACACCCGCTATGGCAACACGGCGCTGCTGTCCGCCGGAAAGACGGAACGGCGAGCGGCCTGCGAATTTTTCATAATCAATGCCGGCAAAGCGCATGGCGCTTTTGACACGCTTGTCCACTTCTTCCTCGTCGCATCCAAGGTTCTTCGGCCCGAAAGCGATATCCTGCGCTACGGTTTCTTCGAAGAGCTGATGCTCCGGGTACTGGAATACCATCCCGGCGGAATGGCGCTTGGACACGGCATCCTTCGTCTTTGCTGCAAGATCGATGCCGTCGATGGTGACTTTGCCGCTCGTCGGATGGATGAGCCCGTTCAAATGCTGGATGAGCGTGGACTTGCCGCTCCCCGTATGTCCGATGACGCCGATGAATTCGCCCTTATTGATCGTGAGATCGACATGCGAAAGCGCCGTCTTTTCAAACGGGGATCCTTTGCCGTAAATGTAGCTTATATCTTCGACACGTATGGACATAACGCTTCTCCCAGCTCCTCATCGGTCAGGCAGTCTTCCGGAATCTTGAATCCCTTCTCGCGAAGGCCGTGCGCCAGGTCGGCTGCGACCGGCACATCAAGACCCATCTTTGTCAGCTTTTCTGCCTGAGAAAATACTTCTCTTGCCGTTCCCTGCATCTTGAGCTCGCTCTGGTCGACGACCAGAACGTGATCGGCAGTCACGGCTTCTTCCATGAAATGCGTAATGAGGACGATTGTGATGCCCTCTTTTTCATTCAGTTCATGAATCGTCTTCATGACCTCGGCTCTTCCCGAAGGATCGAGCATGGCCGTCGGTTCATCAAGGACGATGCAGTCCGGATGCATGGCAAGAATGCCTGCAATGGCGATTCTCTGCTTCTGCCCGCCGGAAAGCATGGCAGGTGCATGCGTGCGGAACTCGGTCATGCCGACTTTTTCAAGAGCGGCATCGACGCGGCGGCGGATTTCATCCGGAGGCACGCCCAGGTTTTCCGGGCCGAAAGCGACATCTTCCTCCACAATCGCAGCCACCAGCTGGTTGTCCGGATTTTGGAATACCATGCCTACCTTCTGCCTTATATCCCAGATATGGGAATAATCCGATGTGGACATTCCCTCGACGATCACTTCACCGGACGTAGGCATCATGAGCGCATTCAAATGACGGGCCAGCGTGGATTTGCCGCAGCCGTTGGAGCCGAGGAAGCCGAAGATTTCACCGCGGGCGATGCGGAAATTAACGTGGTCGACGGCAACAAAGTTGCCAAAGCGCATGGTCAGGCCGCGCGCTTCGATGGCGATCTCTTCCTCACGGCTGTCGCGCGGTGGGATAACTACCGCCCTATGCGCCTGACGCTGTGCTTCTGGCAGCAGGGCGATAAACGCCTGCTCCAGGGTCTGGCTGCCGGTCTGGGCTTTGAGCTCTGCGGCGCTGCCGGTCGCCAGCACCTCGCCGGCGTTCATCGCCACCAGCCAGTCAAAGCGCTCGGCCTCTTCCATGTAGGCGGTGGCCACCAGCACGCTCATCGCCGGCTGGCGCTGGCGAATACTGTCGATAAGCTCCCAGAACTGCGCCCGGGAGAGGGGATCGACGCCGGTGGTCGGTTCATCAAGGATCAGCAGCTGCGGATCGTGGATCAGCGCGCAGCACAGGCCGAGCTTTTGCTTCATCCCACCGGAGAGTTTTCCGGCGGGGCGATCGCGAAACGGCGCCAGCCCGGTACTCTGCAGCAGCTCGTTGATGCGCAGTTCGCGCTCGGCTTTATCGTGGCCGAACAGGCGGGCGAAGAAGTCGACGTTTTCATACACCGAGAGAGTGTGATAGAGGTTTTTCCCCAGCCCCTGCGGCATCCACGCGATTTTCGGACACACCTCGCGGCGGTGATGCACATCGCGCATATCGCCGCCAAGCACCATCACGTTCCCCTGCTCGATGATCCGCGCCCCGGCGATCAGCGAAAGCAGGCTCGATTTGCCGACGCCGTCCGGGCCAATCAGGCCAACCATACGCCGTGCCGGGATCGCCAGACTGATATCGCGCAGCGCGATGGTGGCGCCAAACTGCTGACCAACGTGTTCCAGCAGGGCGACGGGGGGCGAGGTATCCTGCGGCGTTAGTTTCATTGCGGCAACCTCACCGCCAGGGCTTCAGGCCAGGGTTGTTGTTTATCCAGCCGTACGTAAGCCATACCGGGCAGGCCGGTTTTGACATACTCCAGGTGTTGCGCCAGCAGCTCCGGCGGGATACGCGCTTTGACGCGGAACATTAGCTTCAGGCGCTCGTCGCTGGTCTCGACCGTTTTCGGCGTGAACTGGGCGACGCTGGCGACAAAGCTGATATTGGCCGGGATCACCAGATCCGGCGCGGCATCAAGTACCAAGCGCGCTTCGCTGCCGAGCGCCAGCAGACCTGCCTGTTCGGTGGGCAGAAAAAAGGTCATATAGACATCGGCGAGATCGACCATGTTCAGTACCCGGCCACCGGCGGCCAGGACTTCGCCTGGCTCAGCGACGCGATACTGAATGCGGCCGTCGCGGGGGGCTTTCAGCTCGCTATCGTCAATATCGGCGAGGATCCGCCGCTCGGTCGCCTGGGCGGCTTCAACGCGGGTTTGCGCCTGAATAATGCTGGTGCGGGCAGCTTCGATGGCGGCGCGGGCGGCGGAGACCTGGGCTTTCGCCGATTCCAGCGCCGCGCGGGCGCTCTCTGCGGCCGCGCGATCGTCATCCAGCTGCTGGGCAGAGACGGCGCCACGCTGGGAGAGGGTGTTGGAGCGAACATGGCGTTTCGCCGTGGAATCCAGCTCCGCCTGGCGCTGCTTCACTACCGCTTCGCTGGCGCGCATTTCACTTTGTCGCTGATCGAGCAAGGCTCTGGCGGCCAGGACCGCGCTTTCCGCTTCCTTGATTTGCGCGGCGGCTTCAAGACGCTGCTCGTTCAGTACCCGGGTATCCATTCTCGCCAGCACCTCTCCCTGGTGCACGAACTGACCCTCTTTGACCAGAATGGTGTCGATACGCCCGGCGATTTTACTGGCAATATCGACTTCGGTGGCTTCGATTCGGCCGTTGCTGCTGGCAAACCCCGCCGGGAGTCCCGGCGGGCGCAGCAGCCACCATGCGGCGGCGGCGAGCACCACCAGTAAGCCGACAAAATACCCTGCCCAACGTTTCTTTATTTTGTCCATACGCGACTCGCTTGATTCCCTGTGCTGAGTGGTGCGCGTGTTTCCTCCGGCGGGCGGAGCGTCCTTCTTGCGAAGGACGAAAAAGTGGAGGGAGGGCCGCTGACGCCGCGCTCTGCCGCGCCGATGCGCAGCCGCTCGCTGGGCTACTTATGTGGTCATCATCAGCGATCCTGGCCTTAATGAAACACGCATAGTGAGAGCTACCGTTAACGCGATAGTAACAGCCGGGGCGATATTGTCCATACGAAAGGCAGGGTCTTGTCGGCGTGTTAACAAAATTATCCGCACAGGGAGTATTTCACCATCTCA
>OGUJ01001752.1_pt1 | contig 12160 bp, 15 predicted proteins | sample 1573661 | NCBI WGS metagenome assembly OGUJ01 (sample SAMEA2581933, study PRJEB24529) | metagenome | biome: Human gut stool | place: China | collected 2011
GACTTAGGATCTGGTGCCGTGAGGCGTGTAGGTTCGAGTCCTATCATCCGCACAAACTACACTGTATTTACAGTTAAAAAGCCCCTAAAACGGACATTTTAGGGGCTTTTTTGTGTCCTCTTCGCTGGTCATCCGAAAAATGCTAACAACAATTCGGTGCCATTCTCGGTGACAGGATTCCTTTTTTTATCTTGATTTTTTGGATTCAAAGTAGGATTCACCAAAAAAAATCAAGTATGGAAAGAAAAAAAACTTTCAACGTTCTGTTTTGGCTACGGAAAAGTCGAACAAATGAAAGTCTGTCACCTCTGTTCTGCAGAGTTACAATCATGGGGCAAAGATACGAAATTCCGACGAATTGTCATATCTCCCCCGCTTCATGGTCGGCAGTCGCCCAAAAGTCACTCGGAAAAACAGCTGTAGACAAGGAAACAAACAGGTATATCGAAGATTTAAAATTGCAAATTGAAGAAACCTGTAACAAGCTCCGGCAAAAGAACTATCCCCTCAACATCGAGAACTTTAAACTCATGTTCCAATCAGAGGATAACGAATATTCTACCATTAAAACGCTGTTCGAATATCACATGATTATGGAAGGGAAAAAACTCTCCCAATCAACATGCTACCAATACGGAGTTACCTTGAAATATCTACTAAGCTACGTGCGAATCAAACACAAAGTGGCCGACTACGATATAAGTATCATCGACGCAGCTTTTGTCAATGAGTTTTTCGCCTATCTGCAAGGTTATTTGCGACAGGACAACATGAAACGATGCGATATTAACGGAGCATTGAAACACATGGAACGCTTCAAAAAAGTCATGGAAATGGCGTTCAATAACGAATGGATAAATCGAAATCCGGTAAAAGCACTCAAAGCACATAAAGAAAAAACCGACATCAACGAACTGGACGAAGAAGCCGTAAAACGACTTTCCACTGTAATACTACCTCCTAATCTGGGCATTGTCAGAGACTTGTTCATTTTTGCCGTGTATACCGGAGTCTCATACGAAGATATGACACTATTAACGCAAAAGAACATCGTTATCGGCATAGACAAAAGCCTGTGGCTGCATTACAAACGGGTCAAAACAGGTGTCCGTGTATCATTGCCATTACTAGAACCTGCATTGGAAATTATCAATAGATATGACACCTACCACAAAGGCGGCAAAAAGAACCAGCCGCTATTCCCTTATGTCAGCAATCAGATCATGAACCGTTATCTCAAAAAAGTAGCCAAACTCGCCGGAGTAGAAGACAGAGTTACGTATCACGTTGCCCGCCACACGTTCGCAACGACAATCACCCTGCAACATGAAATCCCACTCGAAACCGTATCAAAAATGCTGGGACATACCAAAATCACAACGACACAGGTATATGCACGAGTAGTCGATACGAAGGTAATGCGCGATATGGCAACACTCAAAGATATGTATTCACATAAAGAAGATAAATCACCCAATAATAAAGCCGCAAACGAATGAAAGCAACCGTAATTATCAATCAGGAAGAACTGGAACTGAAAGCTATCGACAGCATGATAGCGTATGAGAAAAGCTTCATCACCTATTCAGAAATGAAGAAGGCGGTTAGTGATGCGTTGCGGCATTATGGCAGCAGGGAAGGACACCGGAAAATTGTCCTGAAAGGGTGGATTATAAAGACGATCTACGCTCTCGACAGTAACCAACTGAAGGACCTCGACCGGGTTACTTTTGAATACCTGAATGAATATTAATCACTTGAATGAATATTAACCATATAAAAAGCAGAATTATGAAAACAGAAACCAACAGTATGAGAATCGTGAAACCTGAAAAGACAGATACAGCCGGAACTCCCCAACAGGAAAAAGACCCTGAAAAATCGAAATACAAGCCCGTTACGCCCGTTATGCTTGACACCGTGCCCGAAGATGCTGTATTCATCCGATCAGCCGATGTATGCAAGCTGCTCAACATCAGCAACTCGACATTGAGAAACCTGCGCGCGGAGCGAGCTATCCCGTTCTATAAACTGGGCGGGACTTTCCTATACAGCAAAGAAGAAATCATGAATTACCTAGCATCTAATTACAGCAGAAGAATATGAGCAAGAACGGATTTTCCTATTACAAAGCGGAAACAGACCGCTTTCAGGACATCAAAATAAAACGCCTGAAAAAGAAATACGGGTGCGACGGCTATGCCGTATACCAATATGCATTGAACGAAATCTACCGTGTCGACGGTTCGTATATCCGCTGGACAGAAGATCAGCTTTTCGACTGTGCCGACTATTGGGGCATGAACGAGGAACGGGTGAAAGAGATTGTAGACTATTGCGCTGAAATCTGCCTGTTCGACCCCGTCGTGTGGAAGATGAAATGTATTCTCACCTCCCGGGCCATTCAGAGCCGATATATAGACATCTGCAAGCTGGCGAAGAAGAAAATGTATATCCCGCTGGATATTCTTCTCGTAGAACCGGAGCAGCCCATAAAGGAACCCGTCAGTATGCCTCTGTTTGAAGCTGCGGCAGCCGCGGAACCGACCGGGCAAAACGTACCGGACGTGTCGGTGTCACCGACAACGGTAGAACCTACTTTCGAGAAAGTTCCGGAAGATTTCCAGAACTTTCCGGAAACTTCCGGAAACCTTCCGGAAAAAATCGACAAAGAAAAGAAAAGCAAAGAAAAAGAAAACAAAGAAAAGTCCTCCTCTATCCCCCTACCGACTATCGGAGAACTCACGGAGGAGGAAGCGAGAGCTTTGCTTTCTTCCACTCCGTTGGGGAGAAACAAGCCTGAAACGACCATTGCAACAGGTGGCAATACCGCTTCCACAACTACCGGGAAACGCCCGCCACAAGTGGAGGCGGCGGCGCGCGAACAAAAGCCACGCAATCCCAAAGGGCTGATAGAGGCCCTAAGCCCTTACAATCTTTCCCCCCGGGAACTTGAGGAGGTGCTCAAACTGTCCGGACACGGCGAAATAGGAAATCCCGTATGGCAAATTCTAGGCGAAATGCATGGAAACAAACGCCTGCGGATGCCCCGGTTGTTCCTGTTGAAGCGGCTACGGGATGCCGTGGGGTTGATAGCGGGCAGCAGTCACGGAGATGCCGGAATAAAAAACAAATCGGCTTCATAGCCTCACAAAAAGCAACAACGATGAGCGAAAACAAAAAAGCAACCGACACGCCGCTCTACTACCCCCGCAAAATGCGTACAGGGTGGTGCGTGGCGCACGAAGTGACAGCCGCAGGCGTCACTATCGAGAGATACGGAATACACTGCCAGACGTATGCGGAAGCATACCGGCGGGCGGAAGTGATGAACCGGAAACAACAGGTGGAAGCGGAAGCGGGGCGCGCCGGAACACAAGTCGGAGAAACCACCGGTTCGCTGGAACCGTCCGCCTCCGATGGCGAGAAAGGGGGTGAACGATCATGAGCGAAAAAGTAAGCACCATCACGCTACGGCTGACTGCCGAGGAAGTCACGCAGCTTGAAATTTTGAAGAATCTTACAGGAAAGCGAACGGCCAGCGAAGCAATCAAACACGTTGTGCGGGAGTACCCCCGTTTCTGTACCCACTACAAGCAGGAAGCGAAGGAACACGGAGAACTGAAACGAAGGTACCAGGAGCAAGGCGAAGCCGTGCGGGGTTTTCTGTCGGCACTCGGCAGGTTGGAGAAAGCGGGCAGGGAAAAAGAGCAGGGGAAATGATTGCTAGCAAAATCCGCTCCGGAAGATCTTGGCCAATGAAAGATTTGCTATCATATTTTTCCGGATCGTGTGCTCGAGCTGCGTAAAAGTGCTAGCGGATTCTTCCGGATCGTGTGCTACAGATCGGGAATAATGCTAGCAACTGTTTCATCCTGGAAGAATCCGGCTACCGGATTCTGCTAGCGGATTCTTGTTCCCGATTCGTTCCGGAACAACTAATTTGCTAGCAATTAACGGGGATATCAGGTTGATGAAGCCGGGATCCCGACAGGTATGTGATAGCAAGTGAAGGTAATAGGCAAGTGCCGAACCAAGCGGATTACTTTCGCGAGCGGCTTATCGTCTGATTGCTCACCGTTCCGCCGTGTGGTTCGTGGCAATGCGTGCAGCGGGAATACCGCCGCCCACACAGCCCCGTCCCCCGCAGCAGCACTCCGTCAGTGTTTAATAGCAATATTCCTTCACCGGCAGCGTTTCTCGGACGGGCGGTGTTTCTGTGCACCGTGCCGCTTTCCTTGCTTTCCCGTAGCCGTCGGACTGGCGCAAAGAAAGCCGCCCTCTGACAGTGTTTCTATGGAACGTTCTTGGGGGAAGTCTTCCCAAAAGTTACTCCTGTGTGTTACAGTCGAGGCTGGCAAAGTGGGTGATTACGGAAGTTACTACCGCCTGACGCATACGGCTCCGGCTTCCGCTCACACCCCGGCAAAGCCGAACTACAAGCGACAGCCTATGCGGTGGAAACCCTTGCGGAAGGGTATCCCCTGCGGTACGGGTGACAGCTGTGATGCCCGGTGCGGTTTCGCTCCGCCCGGCACTTGCTGCCGGGACTAAGGCGAGAATCCGCCACCTCTTTTCGGCTGACTATAGGAACGGAAGTGTTAGCCAGGAGTGCAGCCCTGCGGTGCGGGGTTCCCGGGTTTACGGTTGAGCGGGTTTGTGTTATGGAAGTAAGCGCCCTTCGCCGTCCTTCGGGCGCGTGCAGACGTGATGCTGCGTGCGCCGTGACAGCAATTGTTTTCCTTCCGCCTTCCTTTTTGGGGGACACCCAAAAAGAGACCGGCAGAAAAACAAAGGGGTAGCGATATTCAACATAACGGGTCATTATGCCTGCACGCCTTGCCATTCAGGCAAGTCGGGTGCATAATGCGTGGTTATGTTTAATATGGATTGTTTTATTTTCCCGCCCCCGGGCGAAAAAAACCATGCGGACGGTTAACGCCACCACAGTGGTCAGCACCTTTACCGCCCTTTCCGTAGCGTTCGGGGTGGCGGGCGCAAAAGGCACAGCCGCCCCGACCACCGCCCCGTAGTTACTTCTGCCTGTCCCAAGCCGTGCGGTTTTCTGACCTGTTGCGGGTGCTTGTGCTTCCTGCGGGTTACGCCTGGCGGCGTGCCCGGCTGACTGTTTACGCCTTTCTGAACATTGGAAATTCCCGGCGGTCGGCTTCGCCGTCCGCTCCATGAAGCGGGGCGAGACGCCCCGCCGAAGAGTGCAAATAACAAATCCGTGACAATCGGGCAAATGTCACAAAATAAAATAGTAAAAAACGTAAGTTCTTAAAACTTATATTAAACAGAATAGAAATGAAAGAATCACATACAGGTATTGGTATCTGCCGTTGCTACCAATGCCGAATGAGAAAAAAGAACTGCAGCACATCGGGACGTAAATCGCTCAAACGGGCAATCAACAAGTTTCGCCGCAAGCAATTGAAGTTAGACAAAGTAACCAGGCACAATCACTTCGGCGGATATTGGGCCTAAGACTAATACACGCTTTTATCCGCCCCACACTGCACAGGAACACATTTTTTTCCTTTTTTCATCTACCTCTCCAAGGGCATGGATGAACGGCAGACAAGAAATTTCAGATAAAAATACCGCACGACGTAGGAGCGCAGGATATTTTTATCTGAAATAGCGTAGCGGTTCTTGAATGACGGGCGGCCGTGGCCTATCTTTGTAGAAGAAAAGAGGAAAAATACGCTGTAAAACAGCAAACTTGTCATTTATCCTTTCCCGTCACTTTATAGATAATTGCGTTTCTGTCTATGTCACTGCGTTTATTTACGGATAGAACCATACGGGAATAAAACGTAAAAACGCCCGAAAACAGTCGGAACGGAAGTAAAAACGTACTTGAAACCCTTCGAGATGTTTTCAAAAATTCATCAGACGTTTTTTTTATTTCGTCAGACGTTTTTTGAAAAACTCCTGATGTTTTCTATGAGGCTTTCAGAAGCATATTCCGCCCACCAAATACCCGCAAATGAAAAGCCCGGTGAAATGATTTCTCATTCATCGGGCTTTTTCCTTGATTGGTTTGCGATCTACGAAACGAGGATAATGCGCTAACAGGCGTTTTCTTCGTTACCGGTCATTGTTTAAGCTGCCGGGTCGGGAGCTTCTCCGCCGCCTTCGTCAGGTTTCGGATTTGGTTTCTCATCTCCGCCTTCGCCATCTTCGTTCGCTGCGCTTGCTCCTGCCTTGGAGAAAGAATACATTGAAACGGCTTCCTTGATTTCCGTAGAAGGAACGTAGATGACACGTGCTTTCTTGACGCTGTTTGCGCCGCACTTGCTGGCATCCTCGAGACCTTTACCGGAAACGGAAGGACGGAAAGACCCAAGGTCTCCCAGGCGGACGGGTGAACCGTTGGCTAAGTTGCGCTTGATGACGGTCATCAATGCGTCAAGAACAGCTTTGATGTCAGAACCTGTCAGCGTACAACGGTCTGCGATTTGTTCAACGATTTGTTTCAGTGCCATCTCCGGAGCGAGCACTACCTGCGCATAGTATTTTGCTGCAGCGGCTTTGTCCTGCGGATTCTTGCGCAAAGCGGGTTTGATTGTAATTGCCATGTTAATTAGTGTTTTAATGATTAATAATGTTGCAAATCTACATATACGTGCGTGGACGTGCGGACGTATGTTCTTATCTGTGATGATACGTGTTTCATCATACGATTATGTACATGAAAAAAGGGCTGCGGTTTGTATTCCGCAGCCCTCCAAACAGGGGTTTTCACTCCGATCGTAAAGTTTACTCCTTAATCGTTTCTCCTTTCATCGTCTTTCACGGGACTGTCTGCCCCGGTGAGCCAAACAAAAATTTTACCGATAACTTTCAATACCTTCAACGTCGTTCTCCAAAATGGTTTCATAATGACCTCCTTTTTAATTGTTTCCCGCAAAGGTAGGGGAAATGAAGAATGAAGAATGATGAATGAAGAATTGGCTGCGCTTTCATACATTTACATCTGCATAGTAATTCTTCATTCATCATCCTTCATTCATCATCCTTCATTCATCATTCTTCATTCATCATTCTTCATTCATCATTCTTCATTCATCATCCTTCATTCATCATCCTTCATTAAATACCCGTATTCGACGGAGACACAGAAGCAGGGACATTGTTTGATGTACTCGCAGGATTCTATGGTACCGTTGTGGTTGAGGTCGGGCGAGAGGTCGCGGTGACCGCAAATCTTTGCTCCCGGATAGGTGAGCAGCAGGAAGCGGAGAAGGGTTTCAAGGCTTTGTTTTTGTGCGTCGGTGCGGGTGTCGGCGGCACGTCCGGAAGCGTCCAAGCCTCCTTCGTAGGCAACTCCTATCGACGGGGTGTTGTAGCCTTTGGCGTGGGCTCCGATGTGGGTGATGTCGCGCATGTGGTGTATCGTTCCGTCTTTGGTGATGTAATAGTGATAGCCACATTCGGCAAAACCTTGGCGTTTGTGCATGGAGTCGAGGGCTTCCGGGGTGAGGTTGCTTGTGCAAGGGGATGCGGTGCAGTGCACCACAATCAGGGTGATGTTTCTTTGTTTAATCATTGTTTTTTGTGGGTGATTATGTGGATGATTTTTAGTTGTGTATTCTTGTTCTACCCCCCTTCCGTCCCCCTTTGGGGGAGACGCTTGTCGGGGGAAGTGCTCTTCCCCCTTGCCGCAGGGCGTTCCCCTAGCGAAGAGGGTTCGGGCTGTAGCCGTAAGAGCTGCTGCACTAGGGCTTAAAAGGGTGAGCCGAAAGAGATGGTTATCAGTTCCTTTTGTTTGGGGGTGAGGATACGGTTACTTAACTGGTAGTTTGTTTCCTGCAATGCTTCGAGTAGTTCGGAATCGTCCTTTATCCACTGTTTGAGGCGGATAGAAGCGGATGCAGGTGCAATATTCGGGAAATAGAGAACGGCCAGTTCTTTAAAACCGTAGCTACGGTTGGTTAAACTTTGGCAGTTGTTTTGTTGGTGCACGTTGGTATACATAATTATAGTGTTGGTTTACAGATGTAAAGATAGGCTTTTTAGTGGCTGGTTGTTACCTGTATACTTGGTAGATATAGTTATATATGTTTGTTGGCAGAGGAAATTTGTGATATTCGGGCAATTGTCACGAATTTCTTTTGTCCGTAACTTTTCGGCGGGGCGTCTGCCCCGCTTCGTGAAGCGGACGGCGAAGCCGACCGCCGGGAATCTCCGATATTCTGCAAAGACTGTCCGCAGGGTGCAAACAGTCAGCCGGGCACGCCGCCAGGCGCAACTCGCAGGAACAGGAAACCCGCAAGATGTCGGAAACCCTGCAGGGAACCGGGATAGGCAGGGGTAACTAAGGGGTGGTGGTCGGGGTGGCGGCTTGCCGCCACAGTGGTGGCGTTTACATTCCGCAGGGCGCAGTCCGCAAGGGTGAACATTAAACGGAGTAACTTTATGCTCGTTCCTGAAACAACAGAAAAGCCCGCAAACAGCAGGAATATTTGGAAGATGCTGTTATGTTGAATTAAAGCACAAAATCCGGAACGGTTTTGTGACTAATTAAACATAATTGCTCTTCCGGATTTCCTGCGCAAAAGCTGCACTTCATCAGAAAAACCGGAAGAACACGGCGCAAGCAGCATCACGTCAGCATGGCGGCGGAAGCTTGCGCCGCCTCCTATCCAAACAGACAAACCCGCTCAATCATAAAACACGGGAACCTCGCACCGCATGGCTGCACTCCTGACTAACAGCCCGTTCCTATAGTCAGACGAAAAGAGGTAGCGGATTCTCGCTTTAGTCCCGGCGTTAGTGCCGGGCGGAGCGAAACCGCACCGGGCATCGCAGCTATCACCCGTGCCGCAAGGGCTTACATTCCGCTAAGGATATCATCCGAAAGGGTCCCCATCGCATAGGGTGCTGCTTCCTTTGCTGTATTCGGCAAGTGAGGGAGCGGCAACCGGAGCCGTATATAAGACGGGAGTAACTTCTGCTATCGTCCGCAAGGGTGTCCACCGCATAGGCTGTCGCCTGTGGTCCGGCTGTGCCGGGGTGTGGGCGGGAGCCGGAGCTGAATGCATCAGGCGGTAGTAACTTCTGTAATCACCCACTTGGCAAGCCTCGACTATTATACACCGGAGTAACTTTAAAGAAACTTTCCCAAGAATCTCCCATAGAAACACTGCCGTAGGGCGGCTTTCTTTGCGCCAGTCCGACGGCTACGGGAAAGCAAGGAAAGCGGCACGGTGCACAGAAACACTGAACGTCCGAGAAACGCTGCCGGTGAAGGAATGTTCCAATTAAACACTGACGGAGTGCTGCTGTGGGGAGCGGGGCTGTGTGGGCGGCGGTATTCCCGTTGCACGCATTGCCACGAACCACACGGCGGCACGGTGAGCAATCAGACGAACAATGCAATCCCGGCTTTCTACCGGCAATTGCTAGCATATACCTGGCGGGTTCCCGGCTTCATCAACCTGTTATCCCCTGCCAACTGCTAGCAGAATCCGGCAACCGGCTTCTTCCAGGACGAAACATTTGCTAGCACTATTCCCGAGCTGCAGCAGCTGATCCGAAAAAATCTGATAGCAAATCTTTCCTACTGCAGCCGATGTGAGTTATACAGCCATCGGTTCCTCTTTGATAATCGAGATTTCCAATGCGTTTTCAATCTTGGTCAAAGTTTCGAGTGAAAGGTTCTCCCGTCCTCTCAACACCTTTGAAATGTATTGCGGGCTGCAATTCATTTTTTCAGCCAATTGCTTTTGGCTCATTCCTAATTCTTCCATCCTGTCCAGCATCAGCATGGCAATATTTTGCGAATGTCGGAGCCAAGACTTGTTTGTTTCAAGGAAGTCAAACAGCTCACGCCATTTCGAAGGCGTTGGAGAAGCATGTTCTTCAAGCCTTTGTGCGATAGATTTCATACGATTTTCCATATCATTCCTCCCAAATTATAATTCACTAATATACTCTATAAACCCTTCGTCGTCAATGATTCCTTCTTCAAGCAAGTAGCGTCGAACCCTGTCTATTTTCACAAGTTCCTGCCTGGTGTGCTCTCTTTCCTGCATCGTAGCCGTCAGCTTGATGGCGCCTCCGGTAATGATGTAGTTGCCTTGAATCAATTTGATAGCGTATAGCCGGAGCCATGACGAGTGACCGTATTTACGTTTTAACCGGGCCTTTTCTTTTTGCAGCATCATATCCGAAGCCTGGTTGTTGTCCAGCGGGCGGAATATCTTGCTTAAATCGGTTTCCGGGGAGATGTCCATTATGATGTATCGAAGGCGTTCACTATCTTCAATAGTATCGCTGATAGCTTCTTTTATATCTGTTATTTTAAAGTAGGCGTTCAAGTCATCTATATTCTCCTTGAAGAAAGTGCGTAGCCAAACCACGTCGGCCCAGTTGTTGAACACCTTATAAAATTCGTTATCATCCTCGCCTTCAAAGTGTACAGCCCATAATTTTCTGTCTCCAGTAATGTCGTCAAATGTCATATCTCCTTGTTTTATAGTAAGACAAAGATACGCAAAAGTAACGAGATAATAAACTTATAGGTTGATTATTTAGCAAGAAAAATGTTTTATTTAGTTGGTTTAGTGGTTGTATGGTAGATGGTGGTGTCTGTGTCCCAGTCATTAATTTCATCATTCGTGTTTATTTGCAGACTGTCAATGAGAGTTTTTTGATGAGTTATTTCCGGTTGTTCGCAGCCTCCTATCAGTTGTATAATGAATATTATTCCTGCTATAACGATTCCTGCTATAGTGTTATTGATAACATTTCTTTTTAAGCCTTTAATATAAGAATTCTGATACCTTTTATTTTGCATAATTTATATTTTTTACGCTGTGAAGTTAATAAATTAAATGCGATATTTATCATTATTTGTCACTTTAATTAGGTTTATCCGATTAAAAACGATACCTTTGTATTACAAATAAGAGTTCATTGATTTAGATAAAAAAAGGAGTTCGTGACTTAGTCGGTGGCTAATTCGGTGGCATTGACTAAAATGAAGGCTCTGTAAATAACTGATAATAAGTGCGAAATAGCCAAAATGTTTTACGGCTATCATCCGCACAAAAAATAAACTATAAGCCTTCAAGATACTATCTTGGAGGCTTTTTAATTAGTTAAACATGAATAAACATCAACTTTGCTGCATCGGTCACATCACATTAGACAAAGTAGTCACTCCTCAAAACACTGTCTACATGCCGGGAGGAACAGCTTTTTATTGCTCACATGCCATCCGCCATTTTAATGATATCGATTATGCGCTGGTAACGGCAGTAGGTGCCACTGAAATGAAAGTTGTAGAGCAGCTGCGCAAAGTGGGTATTAACGTAACTGCCTTACCGAGCAAACACTCCGTATACTTCGAGAACATCTATGGAGCCAATCCGGACGACCGTACCCAACGGGTATTAGCGAAAGCCGATCCGTTCACAGCCAGTCAGTTGAAAGAGATAGATGCGCAAATCTACCATCTCGGCTCTCTGCTGGCTGACGACTTCTCATTGGAAGTAATCAAAGAACTATCTCAAAAAGGGTTGATTGCAGTAGACTCACAAGGCTATTTACGTGAAGTGCGTGACACCCACGTCTATCCGGTGGACTGGACAGATAAGAGAGAAGCCTTGCAATATATTCATTTCCTCAAAGTCAACGAGCATGAAATGGAAGTACTGACCGGTCTTTCCGACCCGCATGAAGCTGCCCGCCAATTATATGAATGGGGAGTGAAAGAAGTATTAGTCACATTAGGCGGCATGGGCTCACTTATCTTCGACGGAAAAGACTTCTATCGTATTCCGGCTTATAAGCCCAGAGAAGTGGTAGACGCAACGGGATGTGGAGACACGTATACCATCGGCTATTTATATCAACGGGTATCAGGTGCCGGCATCGAAGAAGCCGGTCGTTTTGCAGCCGCCATGTCTACATTAAAAATAGAGAAATCAGGTCCTTTCAATGGCAGCAAAGAAGACGTCATTCAATGTATGACCACTGCGGAACAAATGTTTTAAAACAGGAAAGGCATGAACCACACCGGTTCATGTCTGAACTTTTTCAACAGTCTCCTCACCCTTTTGTGTTAAAAACAAGCATCCTCTCTTTTTTCCCAAATCTTTTTTGAATTTCGTTTGTTTCCTTTGTTACTCTCGCCAAAAGACGGCAG
>OGUJ01001753.1_pt1 | contig 12149 bp, 9 predicted proteins | sample 1573661 | NCBI WGS metagenome assembly OGUJ01 (sample SAMEA2581933, study PRJEB24529) | metagenome | biome: Human gut stool | place: China | collected 2011
CTTATATGTAATTTTGTAACAAGTATGGATGGAGCTCTTTTCAATTAAAATACGGCGCACTTTTCAATTAGTATCTACATCCGAGTATGGCAGTAGCCACGGCTATCACCACTTTCAGCACTTTGTGCCAGATTGTTTTTTTCATTGCTTCGTGTGTTTTAAAATATTCATTTTTATGCCGTCGGATCATCTACAATATCTCCGTCGCCTCCGTCGCCGGAGGGCGTTTCACTCTTGATGTAGAACGACACATTGTTCTCTCCTCCGCGGGTGGTAGCTGTGCTGTCGTTTGCCAGTCGCAGACTGTTGTCCACGGCAAAGCGGATATGCACACGCCTGATACCCTTTACGGTACACTCTTTTTCCGTTTCCGTTCCGGCGGAAGTCAGCGTGATGTAGAACGTACCGAGCCCGTCCACCTTCACTTTGTTTCCCTCCACCAGCGACTTTTTCAGTTGCCGGACGAATGCCTGCATGACGTGTGTCACGTCTTCCGCGCTCAGGGCTCCGGTGATTTCTATCTCTTTGGCGATGGAGGCGATGGTAGCTGTTTTGGAGCTGCCCGGCTCTTGTTTCAGATAATACTTTTGGGGCGACGATTTGTCGCTCAGATCTTTGTAGCGCTGATAGCGCATCACAGGTACTGCCATAATAAAATGTTTTTTGGATTCATAAAATGTTTTCTTTCTGTAATACATCAAGGCCTTTCTGATTACGATGTAAAGGTAGTACTTATGCTTTATTCCACAGGCTGTCCGGGGCAAGATGCGGGCATTGGCGGCACTTTGGTCCCGTAAGTGCCTTTTTGAAGATAAAAACGGACAAGAAGCCTTGCCCGTCCACTGCTTTTTTAGTATCTTAGTACTCTGAATCAATAAGTGTCACAAAGCAAAAATGAATCCGGTTCACCACAGAGTACACAGAGTACACAGAGTTTTAAATTCTTGTTTATTAAGATATTTAAGAGAAAAATATTCTCTGTGTCCTCTGTGTACTCTGTGGTGAACCCAACTCAAAAAAACAGTATGGAAAAGAAACCAGAAACCACAGAGAAAAAGTTCCGGATAAAGAGTTATGGCAAGTCCGAACTGGCCTCGCTCTATATGCCCGAAATCAGTCCTAAGAGTGCCGCAAGCGAATTGCGCAAATGGATCGGCAAGTCTCCCGGTCTGACGGAGGCCCTTTCCGCTACCGGGCTGCGTACTAAAGACAAGCGCTATACGCCCGCCCAGGTGGAACTGATCGTAGAGGCGATCGGCGAACCGGGATGACGATGGCGGGGCGGCCTTTCACGGCAGGAAATCGAGTGTTTTTTCAGTCTCCGCATTTCCGCCCATTCCGAACCAGTGTTTGGAGTCGAACTGTGTGTTCCGTATCCGGTCGCCGGTGCGTTCCGCCGTGGCGTCCTCTTCGCAGGGTGAGTACCGCCCGTTGACCGGGTTGAACACAAAGCTGCACTCGCCGATATTCCCTAAATGGCGGAATTTCACTTTTTTCACGTGTACCCGTGTCACCCCTGCCTGCCGGTCGCGCTCTATCACCAGTCCGAAGTCACATTTATTGACGAATGCCGCCGATCCGTTGATGTCCTGCAGCGTGGGTACGGGCAGGCGTTTCGTCAGCGGGTCTGTCTGCATCTTGCGTGGATGCGCCACGAGGATGACGAGGCATTGGTGCCTTTGGGCGAAGTTTGCCAGCAGGTCGAGGAATGCCGAGATATATTGCGTTTCCGTCTGTCCGCCCGGGATGCGGTGTTCCAGCCGGTTGAAAGGGTCCAGTACCAGTATGCGGATGCCCCGCCTCCTCACCAGTTGGCGTGCCCGTTCCAGTATCGATTCTACGGTGAAATCTTCTTTGGGCAGGATGCTCGAAATGTTTTCCGCCAGATAGCGTTGCGCTTTCTCGTAGAGCATTTCGGTCATCAGTCCCTTGCGGAAACGCTGTCCGGTCAGTTTTTCGGTCAGTTTGGCCAGGTGATAGGGGAGGGGTTGGTTTTCGGGGCTGAAATAAGCTGTCCGCCATTGGTGGTTGAGGCAGAGGCGCAGCACCAGTTCGTCCGTGAACTCCGATTTTCCGTCGCCCGGGTGTCCCGTGATGACGCAGAGCCTTCCGGTCTCGAAGGTGCAGAGGTCGTCCAGGTTCTTCAGTCCCGTTTCCGCTCCCCGTGACAGTCCGTTTTCAAAAAGTATGCGCATCTCTTCGTCCACATCGGCCGCTGTATATACGCCTTCCAACGGTATCTCCGGAGCGTCGGCAAGCGCCTGCGACAATGCTTCCGGACCTGCCTTTACCAAGAGCTCGTTGGCGTCTTTGCACCCTTCGCCGTAGCTGACCACCCTGCAACGTTCGCGTCCCAGGCGGCGGAGCAACTCCTGTTTCAGTTCTTCCCCTTTCGGGTCGGCATCGCCGGCTATGTAGATCACCCGCTTATCTTCGAAATGGCTGTCCACAAAGCGGTCCATCCACTTCAGGTTACGGTTGGCACCTCCGGGCACCGATATCACGTCAGTGCGCCCTGCCGTGACAAAGGCGGCTGCATCCAACTCTCCTTCGGTGATGATACATTCCGGGGTGCCTTTGATGCCGTCGATGTTGTAAGGAATCAGTTCCGCTCCGGTGAGCATTTTGAAGTGTTTATGGAGCGTGGCACGGAACTTGATGTTTACCAGCCGTCCCTCTTCCAGATAGTTGAAGCAGAGACAGGGTTCTTCAAGTCCGCTTTGGGGCATGTATTGCACCGACGAGGTGATGTGCAGTTGTTCCGCCGCGTGTGCACTGATGTGGCGTTCGTCCGCCAGCCATTTCAGTTGCACCGGAGTGAGAGGGGTTTCGTTGGCAGGTTTTTCGGGACGTTGGGGGACAGCGGTGCCGTCCGGGGCTGTTGTCCGGGGGCTTGTCCGGTTTCTTTCGGCGGGGAAGTCCACCAGCGGATCTCCTGTCTTTCGTCCGCCATGCTTTCCGCTTCCGTCGTCTGCCACTCCGCTCCATCCGCAGTAATGGCATTTGTAGAGTCCTGAGTCCAGGTCCACCGAAAGGGACTTGTCACTTTTGTTGCTTCTCTGCCCGATACATCGGGGACATTTGGTCTTGATGTGGCCTGCTGTGCGGCCGTAGGCATCAAATTCGATGCCGAGTTCACGAAAATTAAATGATTTCATGGTCGATTTCCATTTGTTTTTAGGTGTTTGCTCTAAACTTGCCGGAAACGGAAATCTGGGTAATGGTTTTGATTTCACCACAGAGGACACAGAGGGCACAGAGAGATTAATTGGCTGCGCTCTGTAGTAAGTTTTCAGACAAAAGAACAGAAGAACACATAAAGAATAGTATGTCCTTTTGTTCTTATGTCCAAAAAACTTGGTGATACTTTGTGGTGAGTTTTCAGACAAAAGAACAGAAGAACACATAAAGAATCGTTTGTTCTTTTGTTCATCTGTCTAAAAAAAACTCTGTGCTACTCCGTGTTACTCTGTGGTGAGTATCCTTAAGATAGCTTTTCTATTTCTTCAATGGGCAGGCCCGTTATTTGATGAATGGTTTCGGGCGGGAGGTTCAGTGATTTCATCTTTCGGGCGTTTTCTCTTTTCTCTTCGATCCGTCCTTTCTCAAGTCCTTCCTGTCTGCCTTCCGCCAGCCCTTCCTGTCTGCCTTCCAGTGCGGCTGTACTCAGCACGTCATTTTGTATCATGACAGCATTGATATGCTCGTCATACGCCAATCGTTCTTTTTTATCCATGTTGTAATAAATCAGTTTCCGGCGTGCCTCTTCCAGTCCGGGTGCTTTGGTATCCGGGCGGATGATACCGGTTTTGAGATATTCAATCCATTCTTCGAGGGGAGTGACGGCTACTTTATTGAATTCGTTCACCCGGATCAGGAAGTATTCGGGGAAGATTTCGGCAGGCAGTTTCCGTATGATGGCGTTCTTCTCTTTAGTGGTCACTTCAAGGAAGTCGCCTGTATGTACCCCCACGAAAGTGTTCTGCCCGTGATACAGGTAGTCGTTTCCCCGTCCGATGTCGAAATAGAGTATGCTGACGGAGTACACCTTCTTCACCTCCGAGTAGAGTTCTCCCAGTTCGATATGCTCTGTGATGGCCTTTGCCACTCCGAAGAGGATTCGCTCCAGATAATAGATTTCGCGGGTGTTCTGCACCTCTACGATGATGATTTCGTCTTTGCTGTTCCGGGCCTTGATGTCCACGCGGTTGAATTTCTCGTTTTCGCGCTGTTGGTTTCCTTCACTTTCCAGTATCTCTACGATGCGTATCGGTTCGTTCAGCAGCACTGTGAGGAAACCCTCCAGCACGCCGAAGTTGGCTTTATTGCGCAACAGCCGTTTCACCGCCCAGTCAAATCGGATATATCTGTCTGTATAATCCATTATCGTACCTCCTCTTTGTATTCATATCCCGCAAATATAGCTTTTAAAAGGGATGATTCCAAATTAGAGCTTGTTTAATTTACCACAAAGTCTCACACAGAGATTAATCGGCTGCGCCCTGTCTGTTTTCAGACAAAAGAACATAAGAACACATAAAGAATAATTTGTTCTTTTGTTCTTTTGTCTAAAAAAAACTCCGTGTTACTCTGTGGTGAATGTCCGTTTCCGATAAGTCAAAGAGCGATATTGGTTTTCTTTACGTTTCCTGCCGGCAGAGACCGTTCTCCCTGCCGCCATTAGTCTCCGGTGGTGCCGTCATTCCGTCCACTTCCCCGACTCGGAGCTCCACACGGCGTTCTCCGACGGGCGGGGCGGTGCTTCGTCCGGGATGTGCTCTCCGCAATAAGAGCGGGCTCCTGTCAGCGGGTCGTGCTGCTCAAAGCGGTAAGCGTCTGCTCGGCGTTCCGTTGCTTCCAGGCGGTTCAGCACAGTGTCCAGCGCCTGCCGGGTGGCAGAGCCGCGACGGATGAAGTTGCTGAAGTAACTTTTGGCGTCGGCTATGGAGAAGAGGGTTTGCTCTTTGCCATACGTCACGATATGTTGCTTGAAGAATGTCCGGATGTGTGGCAGCAGCTCCATGAAGCGGAAGCCCATGCCTGAGTGCATGGCCTGCACCTCCAGCCACGACTGTTCGCCGAAAGCACTCTCCACGTATGTTTCCCATCTTTGCGGCGAGGGCTGTCGGGGCGGTTCCGTTATTGGGACGGAAGGAGGCTCGGGGGCAGCCCTGATTATCTCTTCTTCTTCTTCTTTTTCTTTTAATATATTCTTTTTCTTACACCGTGTTGCGGTGAAACGCCCGTTGGCAGCACGTTTCACGGTGACTTTCACCCCACCCGCGGTGGTGGCTCCGGCAACCGCAGTCCCGGTTGCAGCGGATTCTCGACGGTCCGTCCCGGTTGAAATGCGGTTCCGGACGGGGGTATCCGGTTCGGTGTTCATCTCTTCGTCGAGATAGATGCTTGAGAAGCTGCGCCCGCTTTCGTCTTCCGCGTAGAGGCGGAATAGGCGGAAGTCGCACACTATCTTTTGCAGCTTTTCCGGGGATACATTCCAGCGGCGTGCCAGTGCAGGCAGTGAAGCAAAGGCGCAGCGATACCCCTCGTGTTGTCGTAACTCGGCCAGCAGGACGGTATAGATGCCTATGCCTTCTATGCCGTTCTGTTCGCATAGGGCGATCACCCGGTCGTCGGACATCATGCTGACGCGATAGCGGAAAAATAATTCGTATTTCATAATAGTGCAAGTTAAATGATTTGATTCTGTGCAGAGTGCTTTCTTTCAAACCTATTCTGTAGCAGCAAAGGTAGGGCTTCGGGTGCGTATTTCCATATAATCCTCCGGAGGCGTTCTACGCCTTCTGGAGTGTTTCTTCATTGTTTTTCTCTTTCATCTCGTTCCAGAGCTTAAATAGCTCTCTTTCAATGTATTCCTCCGATACGGACTGTTGAGGACGGTAGATGCTCCAGAAGTCATAGGCACGGCATAGCTGGTGTGTCAGATGGGGGATGAACGGCTTGTCCGGATCGAAGGTATCGAGGCTGACCGCATTCCGGAGAGCAAACGTAAGTAACTGATTTCTTTCTCTTTGTATGACAATGCGATCCTCTTTCGTAGAGTAAATCTTGTTACATACTTCCAGAATCTCTTCCGGGTCTTCAAACACTAATTTCAGGCTTCCTTCGTTGATTTCAGCCTCACATTTAAAAAAAAATTCTTTCTTCATAATTTTATTATTATTTACAATAAGTAAGGCTGCAAAATTAAGGTATATTAGTGAAAAACGAACGGTTTAGAGGCTTTGATAACATTCTTTAATAAATAAAGAGTGTCAGGAGGCGTTTGAAATATATTGTTGATTATAAGAAGAATATGCTGATTTATTTGTTTCAAAAAACGTACGTCTTTTGGCACAAAAATAGTCTCTTCTTCTTGTTTATCCAAATAATTTATAAATAATATTTTTGGATAAAATGTATTTATGTTTGTCAAAAGGCGTTTTTATCGTGGTTTCAAGGCATTTTTGACCATCGGGTGAGAAGGTTGAAAAGCTGATACAATGAAATGTGAACTAAAACTTGAAAAGTGGAGTGCCAAAAGACGTACGTTTTTTGAAACACAAATAGTAATGAAAGATACTGCTTGGAGCTTGCAATGTACTGATAATAAAATGATTATATCGTGCCCGTGTCTTGAAATACGACAAAGAGTACCTTTGTAAGCATTTGGCTGCTAATTCGTTTTGTTAATATGATAATTGAATATTTATGAAAAGGTCATTTTTATGTATTAGAACTGCGCTGATAGGAATATCCTTATTTGCAGTGTCTTCTTGCTATTATGACGACTCCGAATTAAGGGGGCGTCTGGATCAGGTGGAAAGTAAAGTAGCCGAACTGGAAAAGTGGTGTACTACCGTAAACCAAGAGATTCTATCATTGAAAGGATTGGTGGAAGCTCTGGAAAATAATGATTTTGTGACCGGGGTGATGCCGTCAGAAGAGGGGTATGTCATCACGTTCTCGAAAGGAGGCAATATTACCATAAAGAACGGCAAGGACGGTCAGGATGGTGAAGACGGCAAAGACGGTGGGGATGGCAAAGATGGTGGGGATGGCAAAGATGGTGGGGATGGCAAAGATGGCAAGGACGGAGTCAACGGAGTAAGCTCGGTTATAGGAGTGGCCAAAGCCGCCGACGGCCTGTACTACTGGACCGTGCAGACGGGCACAGGTGCTCCGGCCTGGATGACGGATGCCAATGGAGACAAGATACGTACCACCGGTGATGAAGGTGATAAGGCAATTTCCCCGACTTTGAAAACCGGGTCGGAATTGGGGGACGGATACAGAGCGGACGCTGTGTATCTTTCGGTAGATGGCGGCGGGACATGGACGAAAGTATCCGGCGATAACGGAACTAATGGAACTGACGGGGTTGACGGAACCAACGGAACCGATGGAAAAGACGCTGTTTTCGGGGGCATGGACAATTCGGATCCGGACTACGTCGTGTTCATTCTGTCTGATAACACTCCGGACGATCTGACGGACAACCCCACTTTGCGCATCCCTAAGTATATCGCGCTGGGACTGGATTTCTTTTCGGGGACCACTCCCATAGACCTGAGCCGGGCCATCGCCATGGACGAGATGGACGGAATCACCTATCAAATAAAGGGAGATGCCGGTAAAGTGCGTGTATCGCTGTTCAGGCAAACCAATGACGGATGGCTTGTGACTGTTGACGAGACAAACAGGAAGATCGACGCCACCGCCATCACCGGAAAGAATGACGTGACGCTGATGGCTACGGACAATGCGGGACACAGCACCTTCTACCTCCTGAGCCTGACGAAGAACGCCGAAAATGACGGTACGGCAGCCAAACCCTACCGGATCAGGAACAAAGCGGACCTGATGGGGCTGGCCTACAGTGTGAACCGGGGCGATGCGTACAGCGGCAGGCATTTCAGGCTTGAAGCGGACATCGACCTGAAAGGGACCCGCTGGACGCCTATCGGAGGGGAAGACGGTTCGCCCGGCTTCAGCGGTGTGCTGGACGGACAGGATCATACGGTGTCGAACCTGAAAATAGAAAAAGCGGATGTCTTTGATTACTATGGTTTAGTGGGCTACGCTGTGTCGGCGGAGATAAAGAATATCCGGATTGAATCTCCGAAATTCGAGGTGCTTCAAAGGGAGCATATAGGCGGACTGATCGGAGGAGCCCGGAGCAGTACGGTTACCGGTTGTCAGGTGGCAGATATAGAAGTTAACGGTGAGAATTGTGCATATATCGGCGGCCTGATAGGAGTGACGGAAAATAGCGACATAGAATCTTGCACGGTGCTTGGCGGAGAAATTATCGGACAGAGTTATGTAGGCGGACTGATAGGGGATGTCAATGCAGGTACCGTTCTTCATAGCAGGGCTGCCTGTGCTGTGGCTGCCGAAAATGCTGTGGGCGGATTGATAGGTATGGCCCAGCAAGTCGGTACCATTACGGACTGTTCTGCCACGGGCAATGTAATTCTGACTGGTGTGCGAGGATCCTATGCCGGTGGGTTGATAGGGGGGAACTCCGGTAATTTTAGCGCGCAGACGATTATGGCCTGTTATGCTACCGGAACGGTTACTTCCGATGGAAACGGCCCAGTTAACCTGGGAGGGCTGATAGGGCGCAATGGCATGAATGGCGCTACACAAAGCATTGTGCTGTGTTACGCCACGGGGGACGTGTCGTCCGCTACCAATAATCGGGAGAATTGTTTGGGCGGACTTATCGGCACTTCACAGCAGCAATCTACGCAATCTATACAGGCTTGTTACGCTACGGGAACCGTCGGCACGACCGGCAGCTATGATAAAAATGTAGGCGGACTGTTCGGGGAATATGAACTCAACGATGGAGTAGCCCGAATGACCGGGTGCTATACCACTTGCAATAAAGGAACTTATGGATTTGGGACCGGGTCTGATGAAACCGATTTGACGCTGACCGATGTGGAAATTATCGCGGGTCCTGTCACCGATAAGGCCAGTGATATGAACCGGGCGGCAGAGAGGTTTCCTTATCAGTATGACAAAAACGCTAAGATCATATCCCGATAGTGACAGGCGAGGTTGAGTGACCGGAAGAGGGGATGTGTCAGAACCCTTTTCACCACGGAGTAACACAGAGTATCACAGAGTCTTTTTATTAATAATCAACAACTTTAAATCGCCTCTGTGTTACTCTGTGTCCTCTGTGGTGGGTTTCGACACATACTCCTCTTCCGCTTACCCTTCGTGATGCACCACCGTCTCTTTGATGAAATAGACGCAAACAGCTCCCACGATCAGCAGTACGCCCGCCAATACCAGCATGTTCACCTGATGTCCGCCGACAAGGTGGAGGATGCCTCCGCCGACGAGTGCCGCTACAATTTGCGGAACGCAGATTGTCCCGTTAAACAATCCCAGGTAAGCACCCATATTCTTGCCCGAAACAGAATTGGTCAGGATGGTGAACGGCAGGGCGAGCATGGCTGCCCAGGCGCATCCGATCAGCAGGTAGGAGGCAAACAACAGGTATTCGTCGTGGAAGAAGAGGGTGGATATAAATCCGGCGCCACCCAGCACGAGGCTCAGTGCGTAGGCCTGCTTGCGTGCCTTGAACAGGGGGAGCACCACTGCCCAGATGACCGAGCCGATGGCCTGTACGGCAAACAGGACACCTACCCAGTTGCCCGCTTCTTGATAGCCTGCGCTCTGCACGTCGGTGGTGCCCCATACGGTGGCTGCGATGGCACCGTTGGTATACGTCCACATGTACATGAAGGCCGCCCAGCAGAAGAACTGTACCAGGCCTACCGTCCAGAATACTTTCGGGGCATGCTTCAGCAGAGAGATGAAGTCGGTTTTCTCTTTCTTTTCGTCGGCTGTGATACCGTGGAATTCTTCAAACTCTTTCGGGGGCATCTCTTTCACTTTTACCGTGGTGTAGATGACGCACAGGATCAGGATGGCGGCACCGATGTAGAACGAGTAAATCACCGAATCGGGTACCGTCCCCTTGCCCGCCGTATTGCTGATGCCGATAAACGTGAAGATGAACGGGAACAGATAACCTACCAGGCTGCCGGCATTGCATAGGAAGCTCTGGATGGAGTAGGCCAGTCCCTTCTGTTTCTCGTTTACCATGTCGCCCACCAGCATTTTGAAAGGCTGCATGGCCATGTTGATCGAAGTATCGAGGAACATCAGCGACACCAGTCCGAAGGTCATCGCCGTGCCCACTGCCATGCCGAAACTGCCTGCGTTGGGCAGCAGGCACATCACGAGCACCGCGATCAGCGAACCTACAAAAAGGTAAGGGATGCGCCGCCCGAAGCGTGTCCAGGTTTTGTCGCTTGCCGAACCGATGATGGGCTGTACGATGATTCCCGCTAACGGAGGGAGTATCCAGAAATAGCTCAGACTGTGCGGATCGGCGCCTAATGTGGCAAATATGCGGCTGATGTTGGCGCTTTGCAGTGCGTATGCAATCTGTACGCCGAAAAAACCAAAGCTGATGTTCCACAGCTTCCAAAAACTTAAGTCAGGTTTTACTTTCATGATATTTATGATAAATGATTTCGTTAGAAATGGATTCACCACGGAGGACACAGAGGGCACAGAGAAGATTTTCTCTTAAAATAATCCGACAAACAAGAGATTAAAACTCTGCATCCTCTGTGTCCTCTGTGGTGAACCCGGTTTATTTCGTTGTTCCTCGTACCACCAGGTTGGTCCGCACGATTTTGTTGCTGCTTTTTCCTTCATCGTTTCCCTCCAGTTTTTCTATCAGCAGCCTGATGGCACTTTTGCCTACCTCCTCGCCGTGCTGCTCTACCGTGGTTAGTTTCGGGTCTGTGCTTTGGGCAATGGCTCCGTCTGTGAACCCGCAGATGGACACTTCGTCCGGCACTTTCCGTCCCACCAGTTTGCAGGAATAGAGGATGCCCGATGCCGTTTCGTCGTTGATGGCAAAGAAACCGTCCGGACGGTCGGGTCCTTCCAGCAGGGCGGGAGTGATGGCAATTGCTTTCTCGCGGGTATCACACAGCTTGATCATGCTCTGGTCTACCGGAATCCGGTACTTCTTCATGGCATCCAGATAACCGTTCCGCCGGTTCTTGGAGATTTCGAGGTGAGGGGCGGCGCTGTAAAAAAAGATGCGTTTGCATCCGGTCTGTATCATATACTCCACCGCCGCAAACGAGCCCGCGTAATCGTCCACCACCACCCGTTCGGTATTGATTCCGGTACAGATACGGTCGTAAAACACGATGGGGATATTATTGTCCAGCAACTCCTGGTAATGGTCGTATTGGGAGGTGTCTTTGGCCAGGGAAGTGATGACCCCGCAAACCCGTGCCGCGAGAAAAGAGTGGACGATTTTCACTTCCCGTTCATACTCTTCGTTGCTCTGTGCCACCAGGATGTTGTATCCGGCTTTTGCCGCCGTCTCCTCGATGCCGCTCAGCACACACGAAAAAAAGTGGTGCACGAGTTGTGGAATGATGACCCCGATGGTGTTGGAACGGCTCGTGCGCAGGTTCAGTGCCAATACATTAGGCTTATAATTATGTTCGCGCGCGTACTTATGTATAGCGTCCCTTGTTTCCTGGCTGATGTCGGGATTGTCCTTCAAGGCCCTCGATACGGTGGAGGGGGAGACTCCCAGTTCGCGGGCGATGTCTTTGATCGTGATTTGCGGTTTATTCATGGTTGATTGGTTTTGAAATTCACCACAGAGGACACAGAGGGCACAGAGTTTTTTTTAGACATAAGAACCAAAGGACATATTATTCTTTATTTGTTCATCTGTTCTGTTGTCTGAAAACAAATAGAGCGCAGCTGATTAATCTCTGTGAAACTCTGTGTCCCTCTGTGGTGAACTTGATTCGTTTTTCACCCAAAGGTAAATGATTTTATATAAAAACAAAACCAATGTATTTACGGATTTGTTTAATATGATACAAAAATAGTGTAAAGGAGGCTAAAAAGTTCGGTGACAATGTGCTATAACCCCGCTTTTACGGTGCAATCGTTTGCGTAGTTGCGGGAGCGGATTTGTCGGATATTAAATAAGTGGCTGTCGCTTAATATACTATTTTTGCTACGTAATCAAGAACGGGAATGGAGTCGTTCATTCTCTATGTAAAGTTTAGAAATCATAT
>OGUJ01001758.1_pt1 | contig 12128 bp, 9 predicted proteins | sample 1573661 | NCBI WGS metagenome assembly OGUJ01 (sample SAMEA2581933, study PRJEB24529) | metagenome | biome: Human gut stool | place: China | collected 2011
AAACAAGTCAATAATACATTGAGCAAGCTCATGTATTATTGACTTATCTTTTTTGTGCTGAACTGTTACATAAAACCACACAGATTTTTAATTTTAATCAGTGAACAACTTAGTCCTCTGCTTTTTCTTCTTCTGAATCTTCTTTCTCCGAAGCTTCTTCACCATCCATATCAAGTGTTACATATTCTCTGTCACCTGATTCGTCATCATCTGATGTCTCGTTTTCTTCATCTGATTCTTCGTCATCATCTGAAGCATCGTCATAGTCATCGTCGAAATCTTCATCAAATTCCTCGTCAAACTCATCGAAATCTTCATCTCTGTTTAAAAGATCGATTCCGCAGAATTTCTTAAGGCAATAAACAACTCCGCAGGCTGCACCTGCAACTGCCGCCACTCCCGCAACAAATTTTAAAAATTTCTTCATATAAAACCTCCTTAAATGTTTACGAAACTATGATTATCCGTAATTATATCGTGCAATTAACACAACCTGTAATCAGTTTCGTAATTACCTTTTTCTATCTTGTTGTAAGTTTATGTGTAATATGGAACAAGTATGGATCAAGGTCTTTTGACATTGAAAGTGCTTCCTGGATATCAAAGTCTACAAACTCTCCTTCTTTGTATCCTACAACTCTGTTGCTCTTACCTTCACATAAAAGCTCAACTGCCATTGTACCCATAGCTGATGCAAATACTCTGTCCTTACATGTAGGATTACCGCCACGCTGAATGTGACCAAGTATTGTAGCTCTTGTTTCTACACCTGTGGCAACCTCGATTATCTTTGCCATCTCTGCTGAGTTTCCTACTCCCTCTGCGTTTACAATAATATGGTTTTTCTTACCGAGTTTTCTTCTATCCTGTATCTTTGTGATAATTCTCTGAATATCACCATGATATTTCTCTGTAGTAAGTATATATTCAGCACCACTTGCTATACCTGTCCAAAGTGCTATATGACCTGCCGTGCGTCCCATAACCTCTACAACACTGCATCGTTCATGTGACTCGGATGTATCCCTTAATTTGTCGATGGCTTCCATAGCTGTGTTTATAGCCGTATCAAATCCGATAGTGTACTCGGTACAGGCAATATCAAGGTCAATGGTTCCCGGAACTCCGATAGTGTTTATACCCTGCTCTGAGAGTCTGCTCGCTCCGTTGAATGAACCGTCACCACCGATAACAACTATACCGTCAATACCATGCTTGCGGCAGATATCTGCTGCCTTTTTCTGATATTCTTTCTTTTTAAATTCAAGACATCTTGCAGTATACAGAATATGACCGCCAAGCTTAATATTATTAATTCCAGAAAGATTGTTCATGTCTATGATATCTTCCTCTAAAAGACCTGCATATCCTCTCCTGATTCCTTTTACTTTTAATCCGTTTGAAATTCCGGTGCGGACAACTGCCCTTATCGCAGCATTCATTCCTGGTGCATCACCACCACTTGTCAGTACACCAATAGTCTTAACAGCATTACTCATAATGTCCTCCTTAAGTATCGTCAAATAAAAACGTTAGTATAAATTTTCCGAAACAATAAGTATAGTACAATAAGTTTTGTCTGACACACAAAGTGCGTACAGTAACCGTAATCGTCCTTACATAAATTTTACTATTACTTATTCTCATTTATCCAACATAATTTTACGGCAAATCCAATTATTTTTCAATACTCTTTTCACGAATTGCGAGTGCCTCTTTCGGCATAAACTTAAAATTGTCATCTTTTACAAGTTTTCTCGCATCAACACCTCTGCTTTTTGGAAGTCTTTTAACCTGTTTTTCTTTTGCAACATATATACATACTAAATCTTTTCCATCATATGGCAGGAGGTTTTTATATAATTCCTGTTCTTTATCAACAAACTCCTCCATATTTTCAAACCGTATCCACAATTCGCACGGTATTCTGTCAAAAGGTATTATATCACGGCAGATAAGCTTTGCTGCTCTGTTCTCCGATGTTTGAACCCTGCCCCTGACAAATATCTTCGCATCGTCAGTAAGAAGCGGCTTAAGTCTCTCGTAATCCCTCGGAAATATTGTTATCTCTATAGTTCCATAAAGATCTTCAAGCTGTATATATGCCATAAGTTTGTTTGAGGATTTTGTAACTTTTACATTTTTATCTGCTATCATACCGCCGACAATAACATTCTGTCCGTCCTCGACTTTTGCAGATGACTCTTCATCATCCTCAGACACCATAAAGTCAAGAGATGTATTTGTGCAGTTTTTTTCCATAAGCTCCGTATAATCATTTAAAGGATGCCCACTTATATATATACCCAGAACTTCTTTTTCAAATCCCAAAAGTTCTTCTTTTGCATACTCATCAATTTCGGGATACTTTATCTCATTCGCTTTGTCAAGGTCATCATCACCCATATCAAAAAGTGACATCTGCCCTGCAATGGCATCTTTCTTTTCCCTGTTTACGGCATCTAACATAGAATCATAAACCATCATTTTCTGACGGCGGTTTCCGGGCATAGAATCAAGTGCCCCTGCTTTTATAAAGTTTTCTATCGTGTGCCTGTTTATCTCTTTTGAGGTGAGGCGCATCATAAAATCATGCATTGACTCAAATTTCCCGCCACGCTCTCTTTCCGCCACGATTGCTTCGATAACCGGCTCTCCTACACCTTTTATGGCTGACATTCCAAAGCGTATTGCCCCGTTTGCCACATGAAATCTGCTGAATCCCTCGTTTACATCGGGCGGCAGTATGTCTATACCAAGACTTTTACTGCTCATTATATATGAGATTACTTTTGCAGTATTGTCTTTTACTGATGTGAGAAGTGCCGCCATAAATTCAACGGGATAATAGCATTTTAAATATGCGGTCTGATATGACACGACTGCATATGCCGCTGCGTGTGATTTATTGAAAGCATATTTGGCAAAATCTATCATCTCATCATATATCTTGTTTGCCGTTTTTTCATCTATTCCGTTTGCGATGCAGCCTTTTACACCCTCTTCCCCGTTGCCATACACAAAGTTTTTACGCTCTGCCTCCATGACTTTTGTTTTCTTTTTTGCCATCGCACGGCGCACGAGATCGCTTCGCCCGAAACTGTAGCCTGCAAGATTTCTTACTATCTGCATTACCTGCTCCTGATACACGATACAGCCGTATGTCGGTGCAAGTATCGGTTCAAGCTGTGGACAATCGTAAACTATGCTGTCACGGTTTGTCTTTCCGGCAATATATTTTGGTATAAAGTCCATCGGTCCGGGACGGTAAAGTGAGATACCTGCTATAACATCCTCCATGTTCTGAGGTTTAAGTTCTTTCATAAACTGCCTCATACCCGGACTTTCAAGCTGGAACACACCCTCTGTTTTTCCTGTTCCTATCATCTCAAACACTTTTTTGTCATCGTAATTTATATCCATCATAGTGTCATCTGCAAGTCCTGCCATGTGTGCCGCATTCTGGATAACGGTGAGTGTCCTAAGACCGAGAAAGTCCATCTTCAAAAGGCCAAGTTCCTCTAAGGTCGTCATGGTGTACTGCGTTGTTATTGTTCCGTCGGATGCCCTCGACAACGGTACAAACTCATCTACTGCCTCAGGACTTATAAGAACTCCCGCCGCGTGCATTGATGTATGGCGTGGCAGTCCCTCAAGTCTCATAGACATGTCTATAAGATTTTTTGCCTGCTCATCACTGTCATAAAGTGCTTTTAATTCAGGATTTTCCTTAAGTCCCTTTTCTATCGTAATACCAAGTTCCATAGGAATTGCCTTTGCCACAGTATCGACAAAATTAAGCGGCAGGTCTAATGCTCTACCCACATCCCTTATGGCATTTCTCGCCGCCATAGTTCCAAATGTAACTATCTGAACAACACGGTCTTTTCCGTATTTTTCCATTACATATTTTATGACTTCAGGCCGTCTTTCATAACAAAAATCTATATCTATATCGGGCATTGTAACTCGCTCCGGATTTAGGAAACGCTCAAAGAGAAGGTCATACCTAAGCGGGTCTATATTGGTAATACCAAGTGTGTAGGATACGACACTTCCCGCTGCCGAACCTCGTCCCGGTCCTACGCTTATGCCGTGGTCCCTCGCATATTTGATAAAATCCCACACGATAAGGAAATAATCGACAAATCCCATTGTGTGGATTGTCTCAAGCTCATATTCAAGTCTCTCTTTAAGTTCTTTGTCAGGATTTCCATATCTTCTTACAAGTCCCTCATTACAGAGTTTATTTAGATATTCCCATGCCGTATAGCCGTCAGGTACATCGTACTGCGGCAGTTTGTAATTGCCAAATTCTATCTCGACATGACATCTGTTTGCAATCTTTTCCGTATTTTCCAATGCTTCAAGTGCATACGGAAAAAGCTGTTTCATCTCGTCCTCAGACTTGAGATAATACTGACCACCATCATATCTCATCCTGTCCTCGTCGGTAACCTTTTTCTGTGTCTGTATGCATAGAAGTATGTCATGTGCTTTCGCATCATCAGCCATTATGTAGTGCACATCATTTGTCGCAACAAGTTCTATACCTGTCTCCTGACTCATCCTGAGCAATCCCTGGTTTACTGTCGCCTGATCCGGTATTCCATGATCCTGAAGTTCCAAAAAGAAATTGTCCTCTCCAAATATGTCCCTTAACCTGAGTGCTTCTTTTTTTGCCTCATCATAAAATCCCTGTCTTAAATTTGTTGCAACTATACCTGCAAGACAGGCACTCAAAGCGATAATTCCCTCATGAAACCGTTCAAGCACTTCATAATCCACTCTTGGCTTATAATAAAAACCCTCGGTAAATCCTCTTGAAACAATCTTCATAAGATTGGCATAACCTTTATCATTCTCTGCGAGCAGAACAAGATGATTATATCTGCCCTCGCCTTTGTCATTTTTCTTCTCAAATCTTGACCCCGGTGCAACATAAACCTCACAGCCTATGACCGGATTTATATCTGCCGCCTTTGCTGCCCTGTAAAAATCTATAACACCATACATATTTCCGTGATCTGTTATGGCAAGATTTTTCATACCAAGCTCCTTTGCCCTGTTCACAATCTCACCAATCTTGCAGGAACCGTCAAGCAGTGAATACTGTGTATGGACATGAAGATGCGTAAAACTCATGACTTTCCCCTTTCTAAATATAAAAAAGCGAACTATGCTGCCTAATGCAACCGTCCGCTTTAAACTTTATCTCAGGCAATACTTTTCTATGCATTGGCTGTGCTTAAGTACTTTACTATATCATCCATTGCTGTCTGCTCATCATCTCCATTGGCCGAAACTACAACTTCCTCGCCTGCCGTGAGTCCGAGTGTCATCATACCCATGATACTTTTTGCATTCACTTTTCTATCATCACACTCAACATAAATGCTGCTGTTGTACTGGCTTGCAACCTGAACCAATACGGCTACCGGTCTTGCCTCCAAACCATTTTGAAGCTGAATCTGAATCTTTTTTGTAATCATGTTGTTCCTCCTTTTATCAGACAGATTACTTAAAATTTTTATAAATTCATATTTTCCTTTTCCTGTCTGATTTCGTTTGCAATATTGCTTAGTTTTTTCAGACGGTGATTGACACCTGACTTGCTTATTGGTCTGTCAAGCATCTTTCCAAGTTCCTGCAGGGAACTGTCAGGATATTCAAGTCTCAACTCGGCTATCTCCTTTAGTCCGTCCGTAAGTGCACTAAACCCCCTATTACATTGAATATACTTAATATCTTCTATCTGCCTTGCAGCAGTATTTACTATTTTTGAAATATTTGCAGTCTCACAATTCACCTGCCTGTTGACAAAGTTGCGCACTTCTTTAACAATGCGTACATTTTCAAATTCCATAAGTGCCTTATGTGCTCCTATGACATTTAAAAAATCAACAATCTGTGCCCCCTCTTTTATATAGACGACCTGATATTTTTTTCTCTCGACTATCTTCGCATCAATTTCAAAACAACTCATTGCTTCTTTTAACTGCTGTGCAAGTGAGACACTTGTCACGGCTATCTCAAGATGATAGCCTTTTTGAGGGTTGGTAACTGAACCGGCAACCATAAATGCTCCACGCAGAAACGCCCGTTTACAGCAGGTGTTCCTGATTATAAGCTGATTTACGGCATTAAAATCTCCCCATGTGTCCTCATCACTTAAAAGTTTTATCGTTCTTAGCACTTCAAGTACATTTTCCCTGTCTTTTATACAGATAAAATAGTTTTTTGAGCGAGCCATAAGATTGTGCGTTCTTATCATCACTTCCGGCGATATGTCAAACATACACTTTAATAACATATAGGATTTCTTTGCAACTGTCAAGTTCTCTGTTCGCATTTCAATGTAATTTTCATTTTTAAAATCTCTTTTTATATGTCCCGTAAGTGCGAATATCACTGCAAGCTGGGCTATCTGACAATGTCTTCCTTTGTCATACTGTTTTCCAATTTCTTCCTTTACATCACTTGCAAACGACATTAATTTTCTCCCTTTGTTTTGGCATCCTTTTCTATATCCCTGTGCTCAACTTTAAGACTGTATGGAAGTTCCTGCATATGCTTTGCAAGTGCATTTGCAAGTGATACCGAACGATGCTTTCCTCCCGTACAGCCTATTCCTATAACAAGCTGGTTTTTCCCCTCAGTGATATAATTTGGAACAAGAAATTTTATCATATCAAATAATTTTTCATCAAATTCTTTTGCCTGTTCCGATTTCATAACATAATCATACACTTCAAAATCATTTCCAGTTTTTTTCTTTAACTCCGGAATATAGTACGGATTTGGTAAAAATCTCACATCAAAAACAAGGTCACAGTCTGCCGGTATCCCGTATTTAAATCCAAATGATAGTATCGTGATAAAAAAGTTCTGATACTCTTCGTTTTCTAAAAATATCTTGTCAATCTCCTGTTTGAGTTCACGCACCAGCATATGACTTGTATCCATAATATAGTCGGCGTGTTTTTTTATAAACTGGAGTTCTTCTCTCTCTGCCTCTATCGCTTTGTCAACCCTGCCTTGCAAGGCAAGAGGGTGATTTCTTCTTGTCTCTTTATATCTCTTAACGAGCACATTGCTGTCAGCATCAAGAAAAAGTATCTCATACGGATAGCCGTTTTCTCTCATTTCATTGAGTGTTTTATCAAGATGTGAAAGTCCCTCAAGATTTCTGATGTCTATACCAAGTGCCAGTTTTTCTATGCTGTCAGTTTCACATATAAACATTTTTGTAAGTTTTGGTATAAGCTTTACCGGAAGATTATCTACACAAAAATATCCTATATCCTCAAGCATTTTAAGCACTGAGCTTTTCCCGGCTCCTGACATTCCCGTAACTATTACAAAACGCATATTCATCCTCATTTCTTTAACTCCATCCTAGTTTTCTTACTTCCATTTCAAGTATGACTCCAAACTTTTTCTCTACTTCTTCTCTTACATGAGTTATAACAGCTTTTGCTTCCTCGCAGGTTCCACCGCCGACATTTACGACAAATCCACAATGCTTCTCTGACACCATGACATTTCCGACACGGTAACCTCTTAGCCCTGCATCATCGACAAGTTTTCCGGCAAAATATCCCTCCGGTCTTTTAAATGTACTTCCGGCACTTGCATATTCAAGCGGCTGTTTATCCCGTCTCCTTGTCGAAAAATCTTTCATCTTTGCAAGTATTTCCTCTTTTTTGCCCTTCTTTAAAGCAAATTCAGCTGATAAAACTACTAGATTTTTTTTCTGTATTATACTGTTTCTATATGAAAGTTCTAATTCTTTATTTGTCATTTTCACGACACTTCCATCCTCCATAAGAACATCCGCACTGACTATTACATCTTTAATCTCGCCCCCGTATGCTCCCGCATTCATCGAAACCGCTCCGCCTATACTTCCCGGTATTCCCCCTGCAAATTCAAATCCTGTAAGGGAACTTTCAGAAGCAAGAACTGCTGCTCTTGAAAGCATCACGCCTGCCTGTGCATAGATATATGTCATATCGCCATCTTCTTTTTCTATATTAAGTTCCTTTAAGTTTTCCGTAGAAACTACTATCCCATTATATCCCTCATCTGCAACTAAAAGATTACTTCCGTTACCTAGAATAAAATATTCCTGTTCTTCTTTTTTAAGTAATTCTATTGTCTTTATTATCTTATCTATATTATCAGAACTGACAAATACCCTTGCCGGGCCTCCTATCCTGAATGTAGTATGTCTGCTCATCGCTTCTGACTCAGAAACACACTGTTCTCCATTTATATCAATAAGTTTTTTTACGATTTCAGTTTCAGCCATGCTGACCTCCAATTTTTTAAATGCATTTATATCACTTTTTGTGAAACTATTATATGTTTTGTTAATTCTGCAGCTATAACAAATACTAATTTATAATCCTCTTATATTTATATCACATTGCCGGTATTAGTTGCAAGTTTTTACGAGCAGGCTGAACTGTTACCAATTTTTTTAAATTTTTTCAAAATAAGTGTTGACTTTTTATTTTAGATGGGGTATAGTATAACTCGTCGGTGCGAAGCGACAACAACTAAATAACTAAATATGTGCGCGTAGCTCAGCTGGATAGAGCGTCTGACTACGGATCAGAAGGCCGGGAGTTCGAATCTTCTCGCGCACGTTGATTATCCTCGTATTATGAATGTCATGATATGGGGATTTTTTGTTACTGATAATTTGTTATTGCTTATCCTGCTGTGCGATTGATAACGATAATTCACAATTTTTACTATCAATGCAGCAGTCATTTAAAATTGCAAAAGTAACTCATTGTATTTTTGCAATTTGCGAAAGTGAGGTTTGTATGTTCCAGACTTTAAATAAGGAGCTTTCTACTACCCAGATAATAGCACTTGGTTTTCTAGGTACTATTTTTATAGGTGCCTTGATACTCTGTCTTCCATTTTCCTCGGCAGATGGAAATTTCACTCCGTTTATCGATGCCCTATTTACATCAACTACTTCCGTCTGCGTGACCGGACTTGTTGTTGTAAATACAGCAATCCACTGGAGTCTTTTTGGCAAGATAGTCATTCTCATACTTATCCAGCTAGGCGGACTGGGGATAGTCTCCTTTGTCACCGGAATAATGATGGTTGCAGGAAGCCGCATTACATTGAGCGACAGGCTTCTCCTTGAAGATGCACTCAACTTAAGCACTCTCAAAGGGCTTGTCCGCTTTTTAAAATTTATTTTCAGAGGTACTTTTATTATAGAAATAATCGGTGCAATCTGCTACAGTTTCGTTTTCGTTCCCGATTTCGGTCTGATAAAAGGACTGTGGTTTTCCATATTTCATGCTGTTTCCGCTTTTTGTAATGCCGGTATTGACCTGCTCGGTGCAAACAGCCTTGAACCGTATATTTCAAATCCATGGATAAATTTTGTAACGATGTTTCTTATTATTTCAGGCGGAATCGGTTTTATCGTGTGGATGGATTTAAAAGCTACCGTTAAAAATTATTTTCAGAATAAAATTTCTGTTAAGAAGAGTTTGCAAAAATTAAGACTTCACACAAAGATAACACTTATAACAACTGCTATCCTTATCTTAGGCGGTGCATTACTTATATTTGTCCTTGAATATACAAATACTGACACGATTGGTAAACTGAGCTTTTTTGATAAGATAGTTGCAAGCCTTTTTCAATCGGTCACATTAAGGACTGCCGGATTTGCAACATTTTCACAGTCGGGCTTAAGACACGGAACTGTGCTTCTTTGTTACTTTTTGATGTTTATCGGTGGTTCTTCAATAGGTACGGCTGGCGGAATAAAAACAACAACCGTTGCCACATTATTTTTAAGCACCCGTGCCATTGTAAAAGGAAAGACACATCTTGTCGTTTTCAGGAAAAACATACCACACCAGACGGTCACAAAAGCACTTGCCGTAACAATGGTCAGCATATCATTCCTGCTGCTTGCATCCGTCGGACTATATCAGGCAGAGGGTGGCTCAATGGTCGATGTTGTCTACGAAACCACAAGTGCGATAGCAACCGTAGGTCTTACAAGAGATTACACCTCAAAGCTTCACCTCTTAGGCAAGCTTATAATAATAATATGTATGTATCTCGGCAGGATAGGACCAATCTCGATGGTTATCTTCTTCAATAAAGAAAGAAAAAATGACTTTGTTTCTTTCCCTCATGAAGATATAAATGTCGGCTGATACTTATAATATAATTTATGCTTTTTGCTGCCTTATGTACTGTTAAGAGTGACAGGCAGCGAAAGTGTGCCTGCGGCATTATTTGTTATATTTGTGCAATTAGCACAACATACAATTAGTTTCGCAACATGCCAGCACACTAGCTAGTACATTAAAATTTACTCTCGGTATCTTCTCAAAACGAATACTTTCGAGAGCACATTAAACAACAAGGAGGAACTCATGGAAAAATCATTTGCCGTTATCGGACTTGGAAAATTTGGACGAAGCGTTGCCATCGAACTTGCAAATACAGGTGCCGATGTTCTCGCTGTTGATATAGATAAAGAGCGTGTCCACTCTGTTGCCAACTTTGTCACCTGTGCAGTTGCTGTCGATATAAGGGATACAGAAGCAATGGATACTCTCGGTCTTTCTAATATGGATGCCGTTGTCGTTGCAATCACTGAAAAACTTGATATAAGTATTCTTGCGACAATTTATGCTAAAGATGCCGGTGTCAAAACCGTAGTATGCAAGGCTCAGGATGAAACACATAAAAAAATACTTGAAAAGCTTGGCGCAGACCAGACGATAATGCCGGAACAAGAAACCGGAATCCGTCTTGCAAGGAAACTCTCCAACAGACGTGTTATCAATTTTATGGAAATATCTGACAAACTTAAAATGGTGGAGATTGATGTCAAGCCAAACTGGATAGGAAAATCTCTTATGGAACTCGACCTCAGAAAAAAAGAAAACCTGAATGTAATTGCCGTAAGACAGGATACATCATCTGAATACGAGGTAAACCCGTCACCTGATATAAGACTAACCGATAAGATGACTATGCTTATCACCTGCGATGTGAAAGACCTTAATAATCTGCTTTAATTTTTTGTATATAGAGGGATGTTTAAACAATTACGAAAATCCCTCTATATAATAACATCCAGACAATAGTCATAACTAGATTTTACAGTATTACAGCCTATAAGTGTTGCATTTAACATACATTTCTTATAGGTTGCAATCATCACTGTTTACACCATAAGTTTCCATCTGATACTCTATGCATAAACAGCTATATTTATTTAATTTTCTAATTTAGATAAGTGACTCATAAAGTTTTGTTATATCTTCTACACTTGTCTCCTTTGGATTGCCAGGACGGCACGCATCGTCATATGCTGACTGTGCAAGGAATGGTATATCCTCTTTCTTTACGATTTCTTTGAGGTCTGCAGGTATTCCAACATCTTTTGAGAGCTGTTTTACTGCATCTACTGCTGCCTTTCTGTACTCTTCCTGAGACATATTCTCAGTGCCTTCAACTCCCATAGCCTTTGCTATGTCACGGTATTTCTCTCCCGTCGCTTCTGCATTGTACTCCATAACAGTAGGAAGAATTATGGCATTTGCAATACCGTGTGGTGTATCATAAAGTGCCCCGAGCGGATGTGCCATACTATGTACTATACCAAGTCCGACATTTGAAAATCCCATACCTGCAACATACTGACCGAGAGCCATACCCTCTCTGCCCTCAGGCGTATTGTCAACTGCTCCTCTGAGTGAGCGTGATATGATTTCGATAGCTTTCAGATGGAACATATCAGAAAGTTCCCATGCACCTGCTGTAATATATCCCTCGATAGCATGAGTAAGTGCGTCCATACCTGTGTATGCAACTTGCTTTATCGGCAATGATTCAACAAGCTGTGGGTCTACGATTGCAACATCCGGTGTAATCTCAAAGTCTGCAAGAGGATACTTGATACCCTTTGCATAATCTGTGATAACCGAAAATGCAGTAACTTCAGTAGCCGTACCCGATGTTGACGGAATAGCTACAAATTTAGCCTTTTGGCGAAGTTTCGGGAATGAGAAAGGTGTACAGAGTTGCTCAAAAGTAACCTCAGGATATTCATAGAATGCCCA
>OGUJ01001764.1_pt1 | contig 12106 bp, 9 predicted proteins | sample 1573661 | NCBI WGS metagenome assembly OGUJ01 (sample SAMEA2581933, study PRJEB24529) | metagenome | biome: Human gut stool | place: China | collected 2011
CGTAGTTGACCACCTCGTGGCCCATGGGCTCCACCACCTTCTTCAGGGCGGCTTCGATGATGCCATTCTTGGCGGCCTGACTGTTTTCGTTGATAAGCGCGATCTTCATAACGATATCTCCTTTATGCAGACTATTCATGACAGTGTTTTTGATTGTATGATGTCCTACAATCCATCTTGCCTTTATCATACACACTGCGCATGGAAATGTCAACAGGTATTTTCAAACTATGAAAGAATTTTCGTGTTTCATTCACAAATTTCAGGTGGAATACGGCAATTAAAGCTCTTTGCTCAAAAAACAACCGGTTTTTTCAAAAAGTGTTTGACATCATACAATAGACCGCGCTATAATTGTTCTAAGAAAGACAGGAGCGCAGCTTTGCACATCCCTGCTACGGGGGCTGTTTTTGTACCAAAAAATATCCTATTGCGTATTATTAAAGAGGAGGAGGCTGGTCCTTATGGCAGAACCGGCAACAGAACTGAACAGTCTGAAGCGGGTGTCTATCGTGCAGCAGGTGGAGCAGGTCATTGCAGACCGTATTGTGGACGGTACCTATGCAGTGGATACCAAGCTCCCTGCGGAGATGACCCTGAGCAAGCAGCTGGGAGTGGGTCGCGGCACCGTGCGGGAAGCATTCCGCTTGTTGGAGGCAAAGGGGCTTGTGGAGATCCGCCCCGGGCGCGGAGCCTTTGTGGCAAGTGATAAGGAGGCGGGCACAGAGCAGACAGTGCAGTGGTTCAGAGCCAACGAAATGGAGCTTTTGGATTGCGTGCAGGTGCGCAACGCACTGGAGCCGCTGGCTGCCCGCCTGATGGCAGAGCGCAGCCAGCCCGAGGATCTGTTGGAACTGCAACACATCCATCAAAAATTTGTCGAAGCAGTGGAAAAACAGGATGCTGCCACCATTGCAAAGTATGACGAAAAATTCCACACCAGCATCGTCAAAGCCAGTCGGAACCAACTGTTGATCAAGATCAACCATCAGACCTGTGAGCGCATTAAAAACTTCCGGCAGCGCACCTTCCAGCACAACCAGAACGCCTTGAACGCCATTATGCCCCACGCCAAAATTCTGGCGGCTCTGCAGGCAGGGGATGCTGATGCCGCCGAGCATTATATGCACAGCCATCTGGAGCTGGTGGCACAGGATCTGATCAGCATGACCAGGGACGGAAACGTCTCCTTATAAGAGGAAAAAAGGGCACAGCCCGTAAAAAAAGCATACGCAGGCACCTGCAGGGCGCTACTCCGCTTCTTTGGAAAGCGGGGGAGCGGCTGCTGGTGCTTTTTTGCAAAATTGTAGAACAGTGCAACATGTTTTGCCGCTTTTGAGACGAAAAATTGCTACATCTGTGCAGGTTTTGCAACATGGATACAAGTTTTTGTGCAAAGAGATAAAAAAATGATATATTTTTAGGTAATTCTGGAAATTGAAATTCTTTGCAAAGTAGGGTATTCTATAAACACAGATATGGATTGTCCTACAATCCTACAACGTCGGACTTCTCGTCAATCAAACGATTCGGCAGAAGCAGTTGCACGAAAAATGCTTCTGCCCAAGAAAACAGGAGGACACTGTTATGAAAAAGATCTCTCGCCGCAGCTTTCTGAAGGTCGCCGGTATCGGCGCAGCAGCTTTGGGTCTGGCCGCTTGCGGCGGCTCTTCCGCAAGCACTACCACCAGCACCGCCAGCTCCACCGCAGCTTCTGCAGGCGGCAGTGATGCCGGTTTTACCAACACTACCCTGACCCTGTACAGCCCCGGCGGCGAAAACAGCGTGCCCACCAAGACCATCATCAAGTACGGTGAGCTGATCGAAGAGGCTACCGGCGGCGCAGTCAAGTGCGATGTACAGTACGGCGGCACGCTGGGCAACGATGCCGAGGCGATCGAGTCCACCCGTATGGGCACCATTGATCTGATCTTTGCAGGTACTTCCGGCTTTACTTCCTTCTACGACAAAGCCAAGGTCATGGATCTGCCCTTCCTGTTCACCAGCGCCGAGGAAGCCAACGAGGTGCTGAACAGCACCGACATCGGTGAGCAGATCTTTGCCGACTTCGGTGATTACGATCTGGTCTATCTGGCTGAGGGCGACAACGGTATGCGTCATGTTTCCACCGTCAAGAGCTGGGGTCAGATCGAGAAGGCCGACGATGTGATCGGCTTGAAGATCCGCGTGCCCCAGAGCCAGATGTACACCGACTGCTGGAGCACGCTGGGCGCTACCCCTGTGGCACTGGCTCTGACCGAATTGACTACCGCCTTGAGCAATGGCACCGCACAGGCACAGGACAACGCCACCTACCACGAAGTAGCAAATGCTACTTGGGACGATATCGGCTACTTCAGCTTTATCAATTATATGTGGATGGGCTGCACCATGGCTGCCAACAAGATCGCTTGGGATAAGCTGAACGAGACCACCCAGAATGTGCTGCGCGAGAAGGCAAAGGAGGCTGCACAGTTCAGCTTTGACTGCATCGCTGAGGATAACGTGACTGCCCGCAAGACCATGGAAGAGGGCGGCGTGCAGTTCTGCGATAACCCGGACATCGACTCCTTCAAGAAGAAGCTGGACATCCCCGCATACTACACCCGTTATGCCAGCGAGGCATGGTATGATCAGAGCCTGGTCGATACCATCTACAACTACGGCAATAAGTAAGACGGGAATCTCCCGAAGCTCGTTGTATTTGCAGCGGCGCAGGCCGATTTTCGGATGGGCCTGCGCCTTTTTTAAAAAAGGAATGGCAACATGAAAGTTTTGACAAAGATCACAGACACCATTTCCAAGGTGGCTGAGTGGATCATTATGGCAATGATCCTTGGCTTGGTTGGACTGATCGTGACCGAGCTGTGCCGCCGCAACTTTTTGAACCAAAGCTGGCTGCCCACCACCGAGCTGTGCGGCATTCTGTTTTTGTGGATGGCATTTATCGGCATCATCCCCCTGTACAACAAGTCCGGTCTGATCCGGCTGGATTTCCTTGTCACCCGCCTGCATGGTGTTGCTGCCGAGATCGTGTGGTACATCACCGATTTGATAGGTCTGGGTCTGGGCGTCGTGATGATCGTGGCCTTCAATGCACAGTACCGATTTGTGGCCTCCCGCACCTATGCCACCATGCCCAATGTTCACTATACCATCCAATACATCCCTATGGCGATTGCCGGTGCGTTCATTGCGCTGAAGAGCCTTGAGATGCTGGTCGGCCACATTGCCGCTAAGAAAGGAGGGAAGGCCGCATGATCCTCTTCTTGCTTGCATTCGTTGCATTTCTGATCATTGGCATTCCCATCTCGGTGTCCATCGGCTTCTCTGCCGTGCTGGGCTGCCTGTCTCTGGGCTACCCGCTGGTGGTCATCGGTCAAAAGATGGTTTCCGGTATTGACAGCTGGCTGCTCATCGCTATTCCGCTGTTCATTCTGGCGGGCAACCTGATGAACGCCGGTAAGATCACCGACGAGCTGTTCGGCACCGCCCGCGAGCTGGTGGGCTGGATTCCCGGTGGTCTGGGTCACGCCAACGTGCTGGCCTCGGTCATCTTTGCCGGTATGTCCGGATCTGCTTCTGCCGACGCCGGCGGTCTGGGCGCTATCGAGATCAAGGCCATGCGTGACCACGGCTACGACGATGATTTCTCCGCTGCCGTTACTGCTGCCTCCTCAGTCATCGGCCCCATCTTCCCGCCCTCGATCCCGCTGATCATATACGGCGCGTCGGCCTCGGTCAGTGTGTCCAAGCTGTTTATGGGCGGTGTGATCCCGGCGCTGGTCATGGCAGTGCTGATGATGGTGCTCATCTACATCTACGCTGTCAAGCGCGGCTACGAGCGCACCGCTTTCAACCTGCGCAATCTGGCATGGCAGTTTGTTCATGCGCTGCCCGCCTGCATCACCCCCGTGATCATTCTGGCAGGCTTTACGCTGGGCTGGTTCACCCCCACCGAGGCCTCTGCAGTGGCAACCATCTATGCGCTGATCATCTCTGTGCTGGTCTATAAGAGCATGGATCTCAAAACCTTCCTGCAGTGCCTGAAGGAAAGTGCCATCTCCTCTGCAAACACACTGTTCATCATCGGTACTTCCACCCTGTTTACCTACGTCATGGCCAAGGAGGGCATCTCCGCCCTCATCGCAAACACCATCACCGGTGTTTCCTCCAACCCGGCGGTTGTCATGTTCATTATCAACATCATCCTGCTGATCCTTGGCATGGTCATGGAGCCCGGCGCTATCCTGACCCTGATGCTGCCCGTGCTGCTGCCCATCGCCGACACCATGGGCTACAATCTGGTGTACTTCGGCGTTGTGGTGGTGCTGAACCTGATGATCGGTCAGGTCACTCCTCCCTTCGGCGTGTGCCTGTTTGTCATTTCGGACGTGAACAAGATCAAGCTGGAACGCATTTACAAGTCGATCCTGCCCTTCCTGGTTCCGTTGTTGATCACGCTGGCTGTCACCTGTATCTTCCCGCAGGTCGTTACCTTCCTGCCGGATATGCTGCTGGGTGCAACGGCTGCGTAAAAACGTACATCTTCAAATCTGATTGAGAGGGATACATATTATGGAACTTGCTATGCAACAGGAAAAAGCAAAGCAGCTGCGCGCAGACATTATCAAGATGCTGTATCTGTGCCAGTCCGGCCACCCGGGCGGATCACTGTCTCTGGTGGAGATGCTCATGGCTATCTACTATAACACTGCCCATGTGGACCCCAAGAACCCCAAGTGGGAGGATCGTGACCGCATTGTGCTGAGCAAGGGTCACGGCTGCCCGGCACAGTACGCCATTCTGGCAGATCTGGGCTTCTTCCCCCGGGAGGATCTGTGGACCCTGCGCAAGCTGCACAGCCACCTGCAGGGCCATCCCGACTGCAACAAGACGCCGGGCATTGATGTGAACACCGGATCTTTGGGACAGGGCGTCAGCGTGGCAGGCGGTTTGGCTATGGCAGCCAAATACCTGCACAAGGACTACCGGGTATACGCCATTCTGGGCGATGGCGAGATCCAGGAAGGTCAGGTGTGGGAGGCAGCCGAGAGCGCTGTGAAGTACGGTCTGGACAATTTTGTGGTTCTGCTGGATCACAATGGGCTGCAGATCGACGGCACCAACGATCAGGTCATGCCGGTGGGCGATCCCTGCGCCAAGTTTGCCGCCTTCGGGTTTGAGACCGTCAAGGTGGATGGCCATGATATTCAGGCCATCGTGGATGCCATTCAGGCACCCGTCACCCCGGGTAAGCCCCGTTTCATCTGCTGCGAGACCGTGAAGGGCAAGGGCGTTTCCTTTATGGAAAACGTGGTCGGCTGGCACGGCAAGGCACCCAATAAGGAAGAGTACATCAAGGCTATGAAAGAACTGGGGGTAGAAGTAGATGGCTGAAAGTAAATCTATGCGCGTCGCCTACGGCGAGGCATTGCGTGATATCGGTGGTCTGAATGAGAAGGTCGTCGTCTGTGATGCAGACCTTGCACACGCTACCATGACCAACATCTTTGCCGAGAAGTATCCCGAGCGGTTCTTCAACTTCGGCATTGCCGAAGCCAACATGACCTGTGCTGCAGCAGGCATGGCACACAGCGGTTTGATCCCCTTCATCAGCACTTTTGCACTGTTTGGTACCGGCCGCGCCTACGAGCAGATCCGCAACAGCATTGCCTACGTCAACGCCAACGTCAAGGTGGCGTGCAGCCACAGCGGATTGTGCGTGGGCGAGGACGGCGGCAGCCATCAGACCGTGGAAGACATTGCCCTGATGCGCGTTGTGCCCAACATGACCATTCTGGTACCCTGCGACCCCATTGAGACCCGTAAGGCGGTTAAGGCAGCAATCGACATCAAGGGTCCTGTGTACATCCGCGTGGCACGTCCGGTGTCCGATGTGTACACCGAGGAGGACACCCCCTTTATCCCCGGCAAGGCCAACGTGATGAAGGATGGCTCTGATGTGGCGATCTTTGCCACCGGACTGATGATCCCGGAAGCTTTGAAGGCAGCGGATGCGCTGGAGGCCAAGGGCATCAGCACCGCTGTTGTCAACTTCCACACCATCAAACCCTTTGATACCGAGACTGCACTGGCCTATGCCAATAAGTGCAAGGCTGTTGTTACTGCCGAGGAGCACAGCATCATCGGCGGTCTGGGCGGTGTGACCGCCGAGACCATTGCCGGTAAGTGCAGCTGCAAGTTTGACCGCGTGGGCATTATGGATCGTTTTGGTCAGAGCGGCTCACCCGCCGATCTGTTCAAGGAGTACGGTTTGACCGCCGAGAACATTGCAGCCCATGCCGAGGCGCTGCTGAAGTGAGCGTCTGCTGAAAAAAGGGGAATACAGGTATGAAATTCTACATTGATACGGCCAACGTGGACGAGATCCGCAAAGCAAACGATATGGGCATCATTGCCGGTGTCACCACCAACCCCAGCCTGATCGCCAAGGAAGGCCGTGATTACGCCGAGACCCTGAAGGAAATCACCTCCATTGTGGATGGCCCCATCTCCGGCGAGGTCAAGGCCACTACGCTGGACGCTGCAGGGATGATCGAGGAAGGCCGTGCTATCTACGCACTGGATCCTGCGCACATGGTAGTGAAGATTCCCATGACGGCAGAGGGTCTGAAGGCCATCAAGGTGCTGAGCAGCGAGGGCATTCCCACCAACTGCACCCTGATCTTCAGCGCAAATCAGGCGCTGCTGGCTGCCCGTGCCGGTGCTGCCTATGTCAGCCCCTTTCTGGGGCGTCTGGACGATATCGGCCAGCCCGGCATCGACCTGATTCAGACCATTGCAGAGATGTTCGGCAATTACCCCGACATCCATACCGAGATCATCGCTGCCTCGGTGCGCAATCCTATCCACATCACGGACTGCGCACTGGCCGGTGCACACATTGCCACCGTGCCATATAAGGTGCTGGAGCAGATGATCCACCACCCTCTGACTGATGCCGGCATTGAAAAGTTCCAGAAGGACTACGTTGCCGTCTTTGGTAAATAAGTGTGTTCCTGCGGCTGGTGCGTCCCGTAGCGCCGGTACAGGTTCCTGCAAAAAGAGTTGCCGCGCCGGTTTTTCCGGTGCGGCAGCTTTTTTGCATAGAAAGGATAAGATTTTGCAATACGGAGTCACGATCGAACAGGAAATATTTCTGGAGTAGGATTTGCGCGAAGATAAAAACGTATTATCATTCTTCCCCAACGCTCTGTAATTTTGGCACCCGCTCAGGCTGCAATCAAGAACCCTCGCAAGTGATTGCGTAAGGGCTTAAAAAAGCACCAATAAAATAAACGAACCGCCCCGGTTTCCGCAATGGAAGCCGGGGCGGTTTTTTATACAAAAAAGAAATCGTTTTTTTGTAGCTTTGATGAATTGGCGCAGAGCCGTTGACAGCAGAAGGGCAGAAGCGTATCTTTGGAACAGAAGGTGGAACAGGGCCATAAATAGCAGTTTTCTTTACCTTGCAAGGACACTTTCGTTTTGATGAGGCACGACCCGGTGCGCCGCTTTTTTCATTTGCGGAGATAAAATGCAAAAAGTACGGATTATAGTACACATTATCTGCTATGCTCGGTACACGGAAAGCACACACCGGAAAAGGAGCAAAAATGCGCTGGACGTTGAATAAAACAAGGCTTTTGGCTGGTAAAACGGACCCGGAGAATACCAGCCTGTGGCTGCCGCTCTGGATGCACCTATGGGATACGGCGGGCATCATGGAGCGGCTGGTCCGGCAGTGGCTCCCGGAAAGTGCAAAACGGGCCATGGGCTTTGAGCGCGAGGAAGCGTTGCTCGCGCATGCCCGGTTTTTGGGTGGAATCCATGATATAGGCAAGGCTACGGTAGCCTTTCAGGCAAATATCCTGCGCACCCTGCCGGAGGCGCGGCAGCGGCTGGAAATGTTGACGCCGCTGGACTGTCCTGAACAGAACCGCCGGGAGTCGCCGCATGCCCGGGCGGGCGAGGCAGTCCTGCTGTGGGATGACTGCCCCGGCGGGATCGCCTCCATTGTGGGGGCGCACCACGGCAAGCCACAGAGCTGCGCGGCGGTCGATGATCAGTTAGAGGGTTGGGAGAGCAACTACTACCCCAAGGGACAAAAAAAGGTCTGGGAAAGCTTTTGGACAGAACTGCTCATGACTGTTTTGCAGGACTGCGGCTTTGATGATACGGCGGAACTGTACGACCTGGACCCGCAGGAGGAAGTGCTTCTGACCGGACTTCTGATCATGGCAGACTGGATCGCCAGCAATACGGAATACTTCCCCCTGATCCCGGTAGAGGAGCTGGGCAGCATGGAGGATTACCCGGCGCGGGTGGACAGGGCTTGGGAAAAGCTGGCCCTGCCCTTTCCGTGGGAGGCACAGCCGGGCATCGCAGACCCGCAGGAGTTTGCGGTGCGGTTCGGCTTTGCGCCCAATGCGGTGCAGAGGGCTGTTCTGGAGGCTGTGGATACCGCAGCGGAACCGGGCATTCTGATTTTGGAAGCACAGATGGGCGTGGGCAAAACCGAGGCGGCGCTGGCCGCTGCGGAGATCATGGCCAGCCGGTTCGGGCTGGGCGGTGTCTTTTTCGGGCTGCCCACACAGGCCACGGCAAACGGCATCTTTCCCCGGCTGCTTGGCTGGGCAGACACGCAGACTGAGGAGACGCTGCCGCAGGCTATAAAGTTGGCGCACGGCATGGCGGAACTGAACGAGAACTATTTGCGGTTACAGGGGCGCGGGGTGCAGCTGGAGGAAGATGCGCAGGAAGAGCATCGGGTACAGGTACACCAGTGGTTTCGAGGAAACAAACAGGTACTGCTGGCAAACTTCGTGATTGGCACAGTGGATCAGCTGCTGCTGGCGGCACTTGCCCAGAAGCACGTTATGCTGCGGCATCTGGGGCTTGCGGGCAAGGTGGTCATTATTGATGAGTGCCACGCCTACGATACCTACATGAACTGCTATCTGGACCGGACACTGGAATGGCTGGGCTGGTACAAGGTGCCGGTCATTCTGCTGTCGGCCACCCTGCCCGCCCGGCGGCGCACAGAGCTGGTCGAGGCCTACCAGCAGAAAAAGGCCGCCCCGGACGCTCCGTGGGAAACCAGCTGCGGCTATCCGCTGCTGATATGGACGAATGGCGCAGAGGTAAAGCAGACGGCCATCCCATCGGATGCACCCGGTCAAACGGTGCAGCTGACCACGCTCACAGAGCCGGAGCTGCCCGCGCTGCTGCGCCGGAAGCTGGCAGAGGGCGGCTGTGCAGGGGTGATCGTAAACACGGTCAAAAAAGCGCAGAAGATCGCGCAGCTGCTGCGGGAAAGCCTGCCGGACAAAGAGGTGCAGCTGTTCCATGCGCAGTTCCTGATGCCGGACCGCGCGGCGCGGGAAAACCAGCTGATGGCACGCATCGGCAAGGGCTCTGCACCGGAGTGCCGGAACGACCTGATCGTGGTGGGTACGCAGGTGATGGAGCAGTCGCTGGACATTGATCTGGACGTTCTTGTCACAGAGCTTTGCCCCATGGATCTGCTGCTGCAGCGCATTGGACGGCTGCACCGCCACCACCGCAGCCGCCCCGCTCCGTTGCAGCAGGCCTGCTGCGCGGTGCTGGACACCGGGGAAGATGCCTTTGATGCGGGCAGCGAGGCGGTATATGGACAGTGGCTGCTCTGGCGCACCCGGAAGTTTCTGCCCCGGAGCATCCGGCTGCCGGAGGAGATCTCTCCGCTGGTGCAGCGGGTCTACGGCTGGGAGCGGGAAGCTCCCGGCGGGGCGCAGGGCGAGGAAATGCGCTCCATATATGAGCGGACACAGGAGAAAATGAAAGCACGCGCCGAAGCATACCTTGTGCCGCAGCCGGAAACGCACCGGCTGGCGCAGCTGAACACGCTGGACGACTGGATGCAGAACGAGGGCGCCCGCTCCGACCCGGCAGCCCGGGCGGCAGTGCGGGACGGCGACCCCTCGGTGGAGGTGCTGGTAATGCAGCGTCGGGCAGACGGCAGCATCCACTTTCTGCCGTGGCAGGAGGGCGGCAGTGCCGTAGCTGTCGACAGCCCGCCCCCGCCGGAAACGGCACTGAAGATCGCCCGGCAGAAGCTGCGGCTCCCGGCGGTGTTCGGCAAGGCGTGGAAGGTGGACGGGGTCATCCGGGAGTTGGAAGCGGACAACCGCAGCCGCCTTGCGGCGTGGCAGCTGTCGCCGCTGCTGCACGGAGAACTGATCCTGCTGCTGGATGAAAACCTGACTGCCCGGCTTGCGGGCATGGAACTTTGTTATGACCGTGAAAACGGCCTGTATTACCAAAAGGAGGAGACGGATGAAGGAAATTGAATTCAACCTGCTGACCGAACCGTGGATACGGGTGCGGCTGCGGGACAACACGGTGCGGGAGGTGTCCCTGACCGAGGCGCTGGTGTCGGCGCAGGATTATGTGGACCTTGCGGGCGAGATGCCCACCCAGAACGCCGCCGTGCTGCGGCTGCTGCTGGCGGTGCTGTTCACCGTGTTCTCCCGGGTGGATGCAAAGGGAGAGCCCCGCCCACTGATGCAGAGCGATGATGCACTTGAGCGCTGGAGCGCGCTGTGGCAGCTTGGGCATTTTCCGGCGGCGCCTGTCCGGGATTATCTGGAGCAGTGGAAGGACCGCTTCTGGCTGTTCCACCCGACACATCCATTCTGGCAGGTGCCGCAGGCAAAGATCGGCACGGAATACGGTGCGGCCAAACTCAACGGTGAAATGTCGGAAAGCAGCAATAAACTCCGGCTCTTTCCGCTGTATGCGGGGCAGAGCAAGGAGCAGCTGAGCTATCCGCAGGCGGCGCGGTGGCTGCTGTGTGTGAACGGCTATGATGACACCTCTGCAAAGCCAAAAGGAAAGGGGCTTCCGTCCGTAGGAGCCGGGTGGCTGGGCAAGATCGGTTTTATTCAGGCACAGGGTGATAATCTGTACGAGACCCTGATGCTGAACCTGACGCTGCTGCGCGACGGCCGGGAATGCTGGGGCGAAAGCAAGCCCTGTTGGGAATTGGAAGCACCAAAGAGCGCGGAACGGACAGAAATTTGCTGCCCGGATAACCCGGCACAGCTGCTCACCCTGCAATCCAGAAGGCTGTTGCTGCACAGGACAGGGGAGAATGTAGATGGGTTCTGTCTGCTGGGAGGAGATTTCTTCCCCAGAGAAAACGTCTTTGCCGAACAGATGACCATCTGGCGCACGATGCCAATCAAGAAAAATGAACCGGTGGTGTTTGTGCCCTGCCGTCATGACCCGGCCAAACAATTCTGGCGGGAGTTCCCGGCGGTTTTTTGTCAGGACAGCGGGCATCGCCCGGGCGTTGTATGCTGGATCGAAAAGTTGCAGGAAAAGAGATTGAAACTTCTGGATCCCCGCAGAAAGGTACATTTCCGTATCTCCGGTGTCCAATATGGCGATAAGGACTTCTTTGTAAATGATTCTTTCAGCGACAGCCTGACCTTTCAGGCAGGGATTCTGGATGAGATAGGGCGCCCATGGCAGAGCCGGATCGTCAGAGAAATCGAGCGCTGTGAACAGACAGCGGCGCTGATCGGGCGTTTTGCGCAGGAACTGGCAATTGCCGCCGGTGACCGGAATGAAAATGCAGGCGGCGCGGTTCGTGCACAGTTCTACTTTGCAGTGGACCGGCCTTTCCGGCAGTGGCTGCAGGCGATCGACCAGGAGCAGGACGACCCGGATGAGGCAGCACTGCGCTGGCAGACACGGGCGCGCAGCATCGCGGAAAAGCTGGGAAAGCAGATGGTGATGGAGGCCGGGAATGCCGCCCTGAAGGGACGCCGCATTGTGGTCGATAAGGACAAAAAGACCGAGCGCACCATCCTGTATACCGCGCCAAAGGCCTATAATCATTTCCGCACAAGGCTTTGGGAAATCTATCCCAAAACAGAACCATAAAGGGGGAATTGTATGAAAACACAGGATGTCAAACTGTATGCGGCGCAGCAGCTGCACAGGCTTCAGGCTCTGCCGGACAACCAGCGGCGGGCAGAACTGGCAAAGCTGCGGCGGGGTATCGGCCACGCACCCGGCGAGCTGCCGGAGCTGTGGGGATGCTTTTTGCTGGGAA
>OGUJ01001770.1_pt1 | contig 12083 bp, 9 predicted proteins | sample 1573661 | NCBI WGS metagenome assembly OGUJ01 (sample SAMEA2581933, study PRJEB24529) | metagenome | biome: Human gut stool | place: China | collected 2011
GCGAAGGACGCACGCCCATGCCCGAGAAAGAGAAACTCAGCCTGCTGGCACGTTCGCAAAGCACCATGTGCATCTTCCTCAGTGCGGGTGTGATCGATCAGGTTCAACAGGAATTACTTGAACATTATCCTCCCACTACCCCCGTTGCCGCTTGTTATCATCTGACGTGGAAAGACGAACGCATCTATCGTGGCGAGCTGAAGGATCTGGTACAAATCGTAAAGGAGAACAACCTGACACTGACCACCATGATTGTCGTAGGCGACGCCATCGACAACCGTGAAGGATTATCACGCCTGTACTCACACCAATTTAAACATCTATTCCGTAAGTAAAATGATACTGATATTAGGAGGAACAACCGAAGGAAGGAAGGTCGTCGGCATTGCCGAAGAAGCCGGAAAACCTTATTACTATTCAACCAAAGGAGACGAACAGGAAATCAGCCTGCAACACGGAATACGGCTCACAGGTGCGCTGACCCAGACCACTATGAAAGCCTTTTGCCGAGAGAACGGTATCCGCCTGCTGGTGGATGCCGCCCATCCCTTTGCAGAACAACTGCACGCAACGGTCACCGCCGTTTCACAGGCGCTCGGCATCCCTTGCATTCGGTACGAACGCATGTATGATGACCTGTTCAAGCTGTTTAATGAAGAGATGTACGATGAATATCCGCTCAAACTGAGGGAAAAGTACGAAGAACTGTCAGAGTTACTCAACGAAGAAGGTATACATCGGGTACTTGCCCTGACCGGGGTCCAGTCCATCCCCAAACTAAAACCCTTCTGGAAGAAAAAGGAAAGTGAGTGTTACTTCCGCATTCTCGACCGCGAAAGCTCCCGCGAGATAGTCCGGAAGGCAGGCTTTCCCGAAGACCGCCTGGTCTATTATACTCCCGGCAAAGAGAACCTGCCCGAACTCCTCCGGCAACTCTCTCCGGAAGTCGTTCTTCTGAAAGAAAGCGGCGTGTCCGGAGGATTCTCCGAGAAAGTGAACATCATTACCGAACAGGGAATCCGTCTTTATATCCTTCTTCGCCCTTCTCTGCCCCCGTATGACCAGACAGTGAATGGAGTGAATGGAATGCGCCGTGCCATCGAGCACTTTCTGCCCGACTTCCTGCCCCTGCGCAGCGGACTTACCACCGGGACATGCGCAACCGCAGCCGCCAGCGCAGCTCTGCGGAAACTCCTGTCGCCCATACCCGGAAATATAATAAAAGATGTTTCCGTTTTGCTCCCCAACGGAGAAAAGATTGCCGTCCCTGTCCATTCCGTTACCGGCTCGTTCACTGACCGGCGCATGGAAGTCTCCTGCACTGTGATCAAAGACGGAGGCGATGATCCCGATGTCACGAACGGGCTACCCATTGTAGCTACCGTATCCATCGATATTTCTGAAGAAAAGCCGCACACCGGAGGTGAGCGGCAACAGGTTATACAAATCCACGGCGGACAAGGTGTAGGTACCGTCACCCTACCCGGATTGGGACTGGAAGTAGGCGGACCGGCCATCAACACCACTCCCCGGCAAATGATTACAGAAAATCTGCTGCACATCCTTGACAGACACACCCCCGTGCCCACTGCCCCCATACATGTCACCATCTCTGTCCCCGGAGGCGAAGAGGTTGCCGCTCGCACCTTCAATCCCCGCCTCGGTGTTGTAGGTGGCATTTCCATTATCGGCACCAGCGGTATTGTGAAGCCATTTTCTTCCGAAGCATTTGTCAATTCCATTCGTAAAGAAATGTCGGTAGCCCAGGCTACAGGTTCTCCCCGCATCGTCATCAATTCGGGTGCCAAGAGCGAAAAATACATCCGCAGCCTCTACCCTGAATTACCCTCACAGGCTTTCGTCCATTATGGTAACTTCATTGGTGAAACCATCCGGATCGCTGCCGAACTCGGCATCCTGCAACTCACGTTGGGGGTTATGATCGGTAAAGCCGTAAAGCTGGCAGAAGGACATCTCGACACGCATAGTAAAAAAGTAACGATGAATAAAGAATTCCTGAAAGAGATAGCCCGTCAGTCCGGGTGCAACACTGCCACTGTAACAGCCATCGAAGGCATCACGTTGGCACGGGAACTTTGGGAACTCCTGCCCGAAGCGGAACTTCAGACGTTTTGTTCATTACTGATCGAACAATGCCATCACCATTGCGACCCACTGTTGCCCAACGGAGAACTGACTATTCTGCTGATAACGGAAGAAGGGAAAGTGATTCGTTAAAGAAAAGAATAACCCACATACTATTTAGATAAGTCCGAAACTCACCACAGAGGGACACAGAGTAACACAGAGTGAATATTAAGTCATTATTAATAATCTGTGTAATCTGTGGTGAAAGAGACTTTTAACATCCCTTATTCTACCAGCCACCGATCCAAATTCCTTTTTTCGGCACTGAACTCCACCCCAACTTTCACGAGTTTTCTTCCATCCATCAGATAAGGAATCAGATATCCTTTATCATCTATTTGTTGCAAAGCCCGCTCGGCCGTTCCGTTTAGTTTAAATTCAAAGACATAAATATAATCAGCTGTTTTAACCACAGCATCCGCACGCCCTTTGGCACTTCTGACTTCTACTTGGGTAAACTGCCCCATCAATTTAAAAACCAAATAAAAAACAACCTGATAATGACGTTCGGTGGCGGCATTGAGTTCATAAGGAAAATCGGCAAAAAAAGCTCGCAAGCGTGTAAGAAAAGCATCCACTTCACCTTTCCGTAACTCTTGTACAAATCTTCCGATATAAAAATTCTGTTCTTCCTCAGCTACAGGAGTATAATAAGATACAAGAAAATTCAGAAAACCGTACTTAACCTCCTCATTAGGGAAAACTAACCGGTAAAGCTCAAACTCTTTATCATATCCCTTAATCGTCAGATAACCGCTTTGATAAATCAATGCTATCGGATTATTAACTTCGATCCGATATTCCATAAATGATGAAGCGGCTACTTCCACCCCATCTATCAATGTACGCAGATCGTAATCACTTTTCTGCAAAAGTTTGACCAGGAAAGTGGGCGTACCCGTCTGAAACCAATAATTGCCAAATTCAAGTCTACTGAATGAACTAAGTACACTCAATGGATTGAATACTCCTTCTCCTTTAGGATGAAAATGATAACCGTCATACTTCCGGGCCATCATTTCAATAGCCTCTTCCGGAGTCATATCATTTGCTTCTGCCAGTTGTTTAAGTTCGGGTACAAAAGTTGTCGTAAGCTCTTCTCGCGTAATTCCACATACAGTAGAGTACGCAAAATCAAGGCTGATATCGTTCAGCTGGTTTAAATCACTAAATACACTGACTTGTGCGAACTTTGTTACTCCGGTCAGGAAAACAAAACGCAGATAGCGGTCAGCGCTCTTCAATACTCCATAAAACGCTTTTAAAGTATTACGATATTCATCCAGCAATTCCCCATTGTCCAATGCCTGCAAGAGAGGCTTGTCATATTCGTCAATCAGCACGACTACTCCACGACCGGTAAGTTCGGATGCACGACGGATCACACCGATAAAACGTTGTGACAAGGTCTCTTCATCCACCCCATGTCCGTACTTTAACTCCCACTGCGTCAACTGGCTACTCAATATCGCATGTAACGCCTGAAGCGAATCGTATTTTTCGGCATTTAGATCCAGATGCAACACTGGATACTCTTTCCACTCCGTCTCCAGCTTCTCTATGGCAAGTCCTCCAAACAGTTCTTTCTTTCCTTTGAAATATGCTTCGAAAGTAGAAAGCAACAGACTCTTACCAAATCGACGAGGACGACTCAGAAAATACGGAATACTGGTGGAAGCTATTTTCCACAATAGTGCTGTTTTATCTACATACAGATATCCTCCCTCACGGAGTTTCTCAAATGTCTGTATCCCTATCGGAAATTTACGGTCTAAGTCGATCATTTTTCCTCTATTTTAAAGGTTCATGCAAATATACAAATATAGATTAATATAATATGGGAATATGGGAATATTACTTTATAGGAATATAAGAATCTATATAAACCGAGCAAGTCCACCTTTCCCCACCGGGAAAGCATGGACCTGCAACAAACAAAACAAGCAAGGGGAAGCGTCTGTCGCAGATAGCTTCCACACTATTAAGATATATGATTATTCTAAAATGATATTGAATGTATAGTTATTGTTTCGGCGGAGAGAATAGTCATTGATATCACTCCTGCCCAGATCAATGTTTTTTGTATACTCAGTCCCCCCTTTCGTTGCTTTTATTTGGAGTTGCGTGCGTTCATTCTGGTTTGTTCCTGTGGTTACATTCTCCGCCATATAATAATAACGATAAGAAGAAGTTGTTCCCAATGTTCCGGCAGTGATCACCTCTTCCGTATAATCACCGCTTTCCGGTGCCAGATACGTATCCGAAGGGAATAGATAACCTTTGGTCTGCGCCCGCTTCAATTGAATTTTCACGTTGCTGAATACTCCTGCCGTCTTGGCCGAAACAGCTATGTTGAGCCTGCATACCAGACGTCCCAATACCACATTCACAGCGGTGGTTCCGGTAGTAATCTCTCCTTCATAATAGCCGAAAAGACATACATTCCGGTCAGCACTCCGTTCTTTCATCCAGCCCATATCTACCACCAGACTTTTGAAACCATTCAGGTTATCTGGCCACGCGGGAGTCTCCGCATCCGTCAGATTGCCTACTATGCAAAGGGTACTGCGCCCGGTCCTCAGTGTGACTCCTTCAAGCGTTGTATTGAGCACCGGTGTGGTCAGCACTATCCGTTCACTGCCGATCAGGATACCTTCACGGTCAAACTGCAGAATCCACAAATTACCAATCAGGTTTTCATAATCGGGCGCCATCGGCTGCTCCGCACGGGTAACCGCATCATTGGTAAAAGAAGCGGCAGTGAGCCCAACCGACACTTTTACCACGTCCTCTTCCTGATCCATCGGTTCATGGGATATGCAGGCACCCAACGTAAGCAGACAAACACTAAAAACGATATATCCGAATCTTTTCATGGGACTATTATTAAGTATTACTCTAATTTGTTCATTTCACCACAGATTACACAGATTAACACAGAACTTTTAATCGTAGATATCAACGAGATAAATTATAAATCTGTGTTAATCTGTGTAATCTGTGGTGAGCTCTTATGTATCCATTTCCACATTTTCCGTCCACGAACGGTTTTGCCAGGTCAGCACAGTCACCCCGTTACTGATCTTCACCGTAGCGGTATAGTTATATGAATGCCCTGCTGTCAGATACAAACCGGTCAGTAACATCTGATACTGAGTGGGGTTACCATTCACTTTCAGATTCAGCAACACGCTGATAGAGTGCGAACGTGCATCTGTGGGCAATATGCCGGTATGTGCCATCAGGCTGTTATCGGCATTTTGGGTGGCCTGTGTGATACGTACCGATGCACTCTGGTCGCCCACTTTCACGGGCAGCACCTCTCCATTCACCCAGTCAAAACTGGTTGTATTGTCCAGTGGTTGCTGTATGCCACTGATTTCAATTCCTTCGGCAAGCATCTCCAAGGAGTGTACACCCTCACCTGCTTTGACAGTAAACTGCATCCGTGCCGTCTGGTTGATGATGGGGGGCAGATACAGGGTCTGAACATTGTTCAATGTACCCCCTTCATCAATTTTCGTAATGGTCACCGCCGTCATGGCTGTTTGCGTATACCGGTCGTCGGTCGCAAGCAGATATTCTCCATTACCGATATTGACAAAACCCTTTGAGTTTAAGGCCTTGGCAGGTGACAGGATTCTGAAGTAATAAGTACCCGCCTTCATATAAAGAGGAGTGCTGCTTGAAGATATTACCGTCCCGTCGTCGTCTACCTCGCAGGGATAAAGCAAACTGCTGCCTGACGTACCGGCGTTACGTACCAGATAGGCTTTGGAATACTCTTCCATTAAGTTCTTGGTATTATCATATACCACCAGTCGTATCGTACTCCCGTCTTCCAGCAGATAAATCGGTTTATCCTGCAATGTTTCACTATCCTGTGCCGTTGCACGGGATACGGACCGAAGGAAGCATAGAAGCGTAATATCCGCCGGCAATGGGATTCACCTGTACCAGTTCCTCCGTATTCTCCTCTTCGGGAGAGGCAGGGACACATGCCGTACAGAGCAGAACCATGATTACATACAACCAACTTTTGAAGACAATCATTCTTTTCATACTTACTCTCCATTTCATTTTGAAGTGACATCCCTCACACAACGGATAGAAACGCCGGCAGCCCTGTTCGTAGAGTATACCGCAAAGTAACGACGGCCGGTATTGCCTATATATTTAAAAGAAGCAGCATACATATAAGCACCGTTAGGGGTCGATGTTGCATACACTACCTCAGCACCGGCATTATACAGTGCCGCTTGATCAGGATAAATATAACCGGAAACAGGCAGATTGATAAAATCACTGGGATGCTTCCAGTCATAATCCGTATTACAGGTACTTATATTCAGGTCGGCATCTTTATCACATGGAAACCTCGAGATTGTAACATAGGCGCGATAGCGTGTTCCATAATCCGTTACAGACTGCCCGTCTCCAACCATCCCCACTGTCCACATCAGGCGGTAAGCTTGTGGAGTTCCCTGATACTTAATTGCATAAATGACTCCATACGATGCACCACTTGCCCGTTGGCATACATAAACTGTTCGGGCACCTGCCTCCGGGTCATTCGAAGCAACTTCCCTCCAGGACGTCCCGCTATGGTTTGCAAATGTCAAGTCGCCATATCTCTCTGCCGTAGGCATAATTCCATCAAAATCCGCCTTAGTAGGCACGCGCCAGCCCGTCGGACAAGGGTCATTCTTTGTGTTCTTCCAATAAGTAGAACTGGTAGCGGCAGTATAATCCCAATCACCGCCGACCCTAACGTAACTAAATGTCTTACCGACATCTCCCGGATTAAGCGCTAAGGTCTCCACCGCCGTAGGCCGCCCGATAGGAGCATCGCTCTCATGTCCCACTATCTGTGGGTAAGGTTTTGCACCCCCGTCTCTATCAACCATACTTTTAGGTCTTTGACGCGTCACTCCGTCACTTCCTTTATAGTTTACTGTTTTAGGCAGATAATATGGAATACTTCTTCCCATCTGATACACATATCCTCTGGCTCCTTCCCATCCCTCGGCGGTTGTCATATCCGCACTGGTAGCTCCGAGATTCCGGTCCATCCACATCAAGCCGTTAAAAGTCAGGGGTTGCCCCAGATATTGCGAATCATCATCATGTTCGATCCAATCGTACCGGCGGGGAATAATAGTAATAATCTGTACATCACTGTTAGTGATCGTAATGGTGAGTGTATACTCGTAATTGGGCAGGAAGCGGAAAGGCTCCGTCACGGTTGTGCCGTCTTCATCTTTCTGAACGTTCCCGTCATCTCCCATAACCGGAACACGAATTTCATACGTATCCGTTCGATCTCCACTGTTCGTTCCCGTCGTAGCTACATTTATTTTAAGTCCCTCCGTAGCCGTGGTTAGAGTCGGGAATATCAGGCATTCGGCAGCCGCACTGCCCGATTGCCCGTCTATAGTTACAGACTGCACACTTTCCGTCACAGCTTGAGAGAATCCGCTGCCCAGAACCGCACGGTCACTTTTCCCTCCCGTATGGCTGTATTCTCCGGTCGAAAGCAAGAGCGCTCCTTCGCTATAATCACCGACAGAGATACCCTGCAACCGGATATCTTGCAATACATCCGTATCCGTTGAACCGCTTTCCGGCTTTTGCTTCACCACCTCAAACTTCAACTTAGACAAAGTATGCTTGAAGGGTAAGGTAATCACTCCCGAGTTGATACCCGATTGTCCTGTCAGCACAGCACGGCGCAAGTCGGGCAGTGCTCCTCCGGCAGAGGAAGTGACGTTGCAAACAGGTATGCCATCTGCTTCGGAACCGCATACCGGCAGAGTCGTATTACCGTATGTCAGTGCATAAAAGTCGAGGATTCGGCCTTCAAAACGGTCTTCGTCAGTACCTGTACTCAGATATTCTATCTGATGTGTGCCGTCCGCATCCACGACCTCCGTGCCCTCCTGCCCATTCATCGTAGAGAGTCTGCCGCTCCACGAGCTCCCTATAAGTCCGTATAGCCGGTATTTAGTGCCGGCTGTGAAATGATTCACCGACACATCTCCCGCACGGGTGATGGCCTGCTCTTCACTCGAGGAGAGTGTAAAGCTGTCACCACCCTGCGCAGGTATGTGTTCCTCTTCGGGAGTGCAGCCGGTAACCAGTACCGCTACGGTTGAAAGAAAGAATCGTATTATTGTTTTCATATATTCAGCTCTTTTTATTTAGATTCACCACAGAGGACACAGAGGGCACAGAGTTAGAGTATTTAAGTTTACAGTCCCTCCCCTGTTCATCGTTCCCTGTTGACCGTTCATCTATGTACTTGGAACCGGTTCAGGAACTACCACGGGAATGGTCATTTTTCCTCCATCCCCCCACTCTTTCTCTTCGCCTTCCAGCGTAAAAGAGTCGATATCAAAATTGAGAGTGGTTCCATACGACTCTCCGGCCTGCAACTGAGTTACCGGGGCTCCGGATTGATCCATGAAATTCAGATTGCCATCCAAAACAGGAAAGCTTGCCTTTCGCGCTCCGGTCGTAAAATTTACATCCTTGGCCACATCCGCTGTCAACGTAAGCCCCGGTGTACCCAAAGAGGAAATATCGGTCAGCAAGTCGTTCGTCGCACAGGGTATCAGATAGAATACCGCAATTTGCGTATCTTCCGTACTCAATATCTGACCGGGATGATCGATAACCAAATCGGCGGAAGCCGGAGCCCCTACATAGTGTTTCCCCCCCGTATCCCATTTCACCCCTCCGCACACTAACCGTGAGGGTACTGTCAACTTGAGGTTCTTGACATACAGCTTACCAACCGTGTTGTCCGTACGCCTTGCCTTGAGCACGATGCGTACAGTGGCATGCGCGAACTCCAACGCCCGTCCGAAAGGTTGCTTCCTGCTGCCCGTAACTCCATTCGGAGTAACCAGCACATCGGTCAGCCCTGCTCCCGAAGACGGTAACGAATAGGTGCCGTGACCATCTGCCATAGTCATGGCCGAAGGGCAAAGTCCCATCACCACCACCCGGGAGTTATCAGCCGGATAATCCGCTTCCGTATTATAGGGTGCATCGGCGTAATCACCGATCCCTCCTGCCGGAGTGGAGGTTTTATAAGGAGAGCCCAATGTCCCCACACTGAAATCCGTCTCTTTCCAGAACAGCAGTAACGGAGTGCTTTCGCAGCCTGCCACCCCATCCGTACGGGTGAGAGCTACCTCCATGCGTACCTCCTGTTCGTACTCTCCTTCTCCGGATGCACACGAGGCAGACAGCAGACACAGGCAAAGCAGCAGGCATGCCCGGCAGAATCCACTCTTTTTTTCTTCTTTATTCATAGTTGTATGCTTTCTTTTTCAGCTTTCACCACAGAGTACACAGAGGGCACAGAGAACATATTTTTCTCTTCAATACCCTATAAACAAGAGATTAAAACTTCGTGTCGCTCTGTGGTGAATCATATTTATTTTCCTTTCTACGTCGGCCTGACTATAATTGTATTACCCGAACTCGTCACCCAGTCCGTTACTTTCATCGTGGCACGCATCGGTTGCGGCAAAGCGGCCGAAGGCAGACTAAACCGGGTAATACGCAGCAGATAATAACGGTTGCGCAAAATGCCGGAATCCGTACTGAAAGCGATTGTGCCGTCGGTAGCAATTGTGCCGTCTATATAAGTGTAATAATAACCGATCCCGCCTTCGTAAGCGGTAAAATCAGTACGTTTCAGGGTACCCGCACCGATGGCGGCCTTCATGCCCGCATAGCTGTAATAGTCACTCCCGTTGGTAAAGTAAGTGCCTGCCGCATGTGCTTCCGCCTCGGCAGGTGTCGTCGTTGCGGGCAAGTAAGTAGCGGCATCGGCGGGAGATGTCAGGGTTTGCGTGGTTCCGGCCCCGGTAATAATCTGTTTGGGGACAAACTTCGCCGCTACCAGCAGATGGGTAGCCACCAGGCGGGGAATCTCCGCTTGGGTTGAACTGAGCGTTCCTGTCAGATCCAGCCCACCTTCAAGAGAGGCGGTAGAAGTGGCAGTCGTGTTCTCCGGACAATACAGTCCACCGGTATAAGCGCCGCTTGTCGAGGGGACAGTGGCCGTAGCATTGTACCGGGGGGCGTCATACGCTTCCGGAGCGCTACCTTCTGCCCAGACACTGCCCAAGGTACGGTAAGCGAATTGCTGTTCAGGCACATCGGGTGCCGACACATAATTGCCGCCACCATCTTTTACCACATACGGGTCTACTTCATAATTAGGATCTTTCCCATCCGAAGGCGCATTCAGATACACCTTCCGGTTCACCGTATTGAGGGCATACCGCACTTCCGACAAACGGATCCAGCCCGGATCATCCGCCGGACGAGCCGCATAATCGGACATCCGTACATACGCCCCTCCGTCGTCCGTATAGGTATCGCACACCAGCAGTACTTTAGCCACCAACCTTTCGAGCGCGACAGGCGAGGCCGTAAGATCTATATTCACATCGGTACCCGCACTGACCGTTACGGCATCGGCGGCTTTTCCGGTCATGGCAATGCCCTCCGCCTGACGGGCAAACTGTCCGATCACTTCGTCATATCCGTCTCCGGCAGCGGTATACAATCCCAGGCCTCCCGCCTGCCCGCAAATGGCATGCACCTGGCCGGGCAACAGATTGGCACCCACATAGACCTTCTTCCGTCCGGGAGCAGTCGGTATGCGGGCCTGATACACGTCCGTCGCACCACTTGTCGCGCCGTAAACCACTTCGTACTGCACATCATTCCAATCTTCGTTTCCGCTCCCGTCGACCGATACCAGAAAAACGGCGACAGAAGAGATCTTCTCCTCAACTGCTTCGCCCGCCGATACGGCCGCCCGGGTACTTGCTCCCGCCACCCGCACCGAGAAACGGACACACGCCGTCACCCGATCCGTCCCTGCCGGAGTGCCCGGCATATCGGTATCGTCGGAGCATCCACATGCCAGCAGGCAGAGCAGAAACCGAAAAAACAAGATAAATATGCTGCCTTTACAGTTGTGCATCATTCAGTCTGATAATCCATCCGTTAATGTTCAGCGCCTCCAGCCTTCCCATCGGGGTAAGGTAGAAAATCACATTGAACTGATCTTCGTAATCAAGGTAATCCTGGTCGCTGAGCTCCACACCGCTGCTCTCTTCAAACAAAGGACGCGTCATCAGCAGATAATGCGTCAGGTCGACGTCCACTACTTTCTGTCCCGAGGTGCGGTCAGTCACCACCAGACGGGCCTCCTGCCCTGCCAGTAAGCGCAATGTATTCAAGCGGGCACGTGCCAGACTGACTTCTCCCGTACGGGTGGCCGCCGGTTCCGTTTCGGACGCGGACTCCGTATGGTAGGCGGCATAAGTCACCCGGTTGCCCGTTATTATCTCGTTGTCGGCATTCAGGTGACCGTTATCCGCCAACAGGGTAAAGTCATAATCATCGGCATCCAGCCCCTCGCCCGAAGTGTCGTGCAGGGTGATGATGAACCGGTTGCTGTCCTTCAGCATCGGCACACTGACCGATGTCAGTTCCGAAGGCTGTATCCGGCTCAACCGGACATGCCCATACCACAGGTGTCCCAGTTCGTCATCCTGACGTCCGTCCCCGTCACGTTCCAGCCAGAGGACCAACTCGTCACGGGTCGAACTGCCCGGTGTGAGCTGCGGTATCCGGTAATGCCGGTTGTCCCCTCCCGCCCAGAACACCAGTTCGTAAACATCTCCGTCTTTATACTCCAGTGGCAGGGTAATGATAGATCCGTTTTCAGTCAGCGATTGCCTGTTTTCAGTGTGCAGGCAGACAAACTGTCCCTGTGCGTCGAACACGTAGAGGGACAATGTGTCAATCTCGTCGGTGATGATGCCTATCCCGCTACCGGGCTGTATCTGTGCATGCAATGCAGGCTGAAGACAGATCGGAAGAGAGTCGTGTAGGGAAAGAGT
>OGUJ01001777.1_pt1 | contig 12049 bp, 5 predicted proteins | sample 1573661 | NCBI WGS metagenome assembly OGUJ01 (sample SAMEA2581933, study PRJEB24529) | metagenome | biome: Human gut stool | place: China | collected 2011
ACCCAAAAACCGGTAGATTTATCAATGCTGATGATACAGCATATGTAGATACAAACTCCGGCACTCCATTAAGCACAAATATGTTCGCTTATTGTGAGAATAATGTTATTAATAATATTGATTATAACGGTTATAAATCAAGGCATTGTAATATTAATTCTAGTTGGGTTTCATGGGGTATAGATTTAATAATTATGTTTTTCTGCCCTGGGGCAAGTATATCTTATGATGTTGTCGGTTTTGCATTAAAAAGAATCTATAGAAAATTAGGATTTAAAAAATCTTTAGATTTTCTATTAAAGACAGCAATACCAAAATGTAAAGGATTATTTAGTAAATTTTTTACTACTATTCGAAGAATTATATGGCGAGTAACGGGTTTGGCTGTGAGTTGGTTACGCAGTTCTGCAGTAAATGCATTTTTTGGGATGATTTCTAATTTTGCAAAAAGACTATACAAAAGAGCTGATAAGGCAATTATGCTTATTACGGGATTATTTTCATTTGGTTCTTTTATTGCTACAGTGTTAGATATTATATCTGATAAAAATTTAAATGGAAAAATAAGAATGTGGTAGGCTAAAGATGCTGGAAATAACATGTAAAAATATTATCTATTATCTTTTTATTAATATAGACAATAATACATATCGAATTGACAAAAATAATTGTCATTTGGAGTTACATATACCTGATGGTAATTATGAAGTTGTATTTATTGCTACAAAAGATAGGAACTTTGCATTTAATGACACTATAAAGGCAATTTCATTGAAAATTAAACCTACTTTGTTACAACCATACAAGGACAGAGGCTTTTTAAACCATATATTTGGTTGGAATAATAATAAATATTTTTCTATACAGAAAGTTAATATTAATGTCAAATCAAAATCTAAGATTGAAGTTACTCTCAAAAAAGATTTAAAATTTAATTACTTTGATAATAAGGAAATACAGTGGAATATTGAACTTTCTACTAATGGTAGAGCACATATAGATAGTGAAAAATCTTTTGAATTTTTAACTAAAAATCAAAAAAGTAGATATTATGCTCTGCAATCATTTCTGTTATTTATCAAATATCTTTTAAATATTGTAATTTCTGTGGGATTTCTAATTGGTACGATTGATTATAATTATCATCCAAACCCTAAAGCTGTTGAAATATGGCAACCTGCAAAATTTGAAATACCTATTTATGGTTTATTAATTATAATTTTTATTGTCCGATTTGTTATCTATTTGCGTAGAATTATTGTTATACTAAAAAATGATAATGATGTAATGTGTATAAATTAATAAACATACCATTTCATTCTCCCTTACTCATTTAAAATTGAGTAGGGGAGATTTTTTATAATTTTATATATTTGTAAATATTGCACAAATTGATAATGTGAAATTCTATTACAATAAATGTGAAAAACTATTTATATTATTGTTTAATTATGGTATAATCAACACTGTAAGGAGTTATAAATTACATATACAAATATATGTAAGAATTAAGGTATAAGTTTTTAACAATAGGAGGTATTATGAAACTAAAAGAAATACATATTAAAGGATTTCGTGGAATTAAAGACCAAACTATCAATAACATTGAAAATGCATTAGTTCTTATTGGAAAAAATAATGCCGGAAAAAGTGCATTTTTAACTGCAATTAGAACTTTTTTCGGTGATTATACACCACAGGATAAAGATATATATAAAGGTTCTAATGATTTTGAAATTGATGCAGTATTAGAATGTGATGATGATTATATTTCTGAATTCTTTTTAGATAGTAAAATTGGCTTTACAAAAGTTCCTTCAAATTCTCCTGAGTATAAAGAGCTTATTACGGGAACTTCCTTCGAATCTGTAAAATATACAGAATTTAAAGAAATGAGAAATAAGGTCATCGAAGACCAATTACTTGATGATGTTAATACAAGAGAAACATATTTACCTTTGTGGATTAAAGCTATTCATAGAAGACTTGATATTTCTAATGGTCTAATAAGGGCTTCTTTGATTTATAAAAGAGGTGGTTATAAGGTTGAATATAGTCATAATAAAGAAATTGTCAACTTCCTACCTTCTGTAGCATTTATTGATGATTCTCGTAATTTTTCTGATGAAGAAGTTGGCAAGACAAAAACTATTACTGCAAGTGTATTTAATAATATTCTTAAATCAGAGTTATTTAGCAATGCTGAATTTAATTGTGATGATTGTAATAGCACTGATTGTGAAAGTAAATGCATAGTTAAGCTTGAAACCAAAAAACCTACTGAACTTAGTATTGAAGAATTACAAAAGTTGATTAACTTCAAAACAAAGAACACTTCGATGAAATTCACTAGTAGCATTTCTGATCGTTTTGCTAAAAATTATCAGAGTGGTTTTAAAGTTAATATTAAAGCAACTAGTAATATTGATAAGTCCTTTTCTATTATTACAAAATTATATGATCCGGCTCTTGATTCAGAGGTTGAACTATCTAATGTAGGTGCCGGTGTGTGTAGTGTTTATATTTTGTCCTTATTACAAACTTATCAGGCTATTAGTGCTAAACATACAATATTTATTATTGAAGAGCCTGAATTGTACTTACATCCACAGTTGCAAAAATCTATGGCAAAAACACTATCTGAAATATCAGACAACAATCAAGTGATTTTTACTTCCCATTCACCAATAATGTTGAGAGAATTCAGTACAAATGATATTAGGAAAGTTAAGTTGGACGAATCTAACTATTGTAGTATTGTTACAGAAACAACTATTGATGATGTATTGAACGAAATAGGATATTCTAGCCAAGATATATTGAACACTGATTTTGTATTTTTTGTTGAAGGACCTGATGATAAGAAAATATTAGAATTTGTTCTAAAAAAGTATTACGATGTTGAATTAGAAAGAATAGCAGTTATTGATACTAAGTCATGTAACAATCTTAATTTTTATGCATCATTAAGATTTCTGGATAAAACAACAATAGGTGATGATTTCGCGATTATTCGTGATGCTGATACTAAGAGTAAAGAAATGGTTGAAAGAAATTTGAGTAATCAATTAAAAAGTAATATTAACGATAAATTTGCTGCGAAAGCAATCTCACTATTATATATTACTAAATATAGTTCAATTGAGGGATTCTTATTTTCTCCAGAGTTGCTTGTTAGTCATGATTTATATAATAAGGTAGAAGATGTGTATGAAGATCTTCATAAGAAATTAACAGATAAGAAACAAAAATTTATTAATTATTTTGAAGATCAAAATAAAGGTGATACTAATAGGATTGATTTATTTAAAAGTGACTATGATTCAAAAATTGTTGATGTGAAAGGTAATCTTGACTGGATAAAGACTTACATAAAAGGTCACGATTATTTTAATCCTACAAAATCAAAATGTATTAGTTATGAGAAGTATGTAGATGAATTACCTGAAGAAGCTTTTGAGGATTTATTAGAATTCCTGAATAATTTGCCTTATTTCAATGATAAAAAATTATAATGAAAGAGAATCACTATTAGATTTTTTATAAAAGTAGATTTTATTTCTATTTCTATGGTGAAAGAAGTCTTTTAGTAGTATTATATAACTGTTGATTATATGAGTAACATAAATTATAATTCTTTTCCTAAAGACTTTCCTAAAGAATTTAGTGCTTTTAAAGAATTATATATTACAGACTTATGCGTATTTATATTATTGTTGAATATTTACCAATAATTGAAGGTAATATATCGCATTAAATCAACTTATATTATCATAAAAGGTAAACGCTGAATACAATTGGAAATCGTGTAAACCATTAAAGTGGTTTCGAGGGTTCGAATCCCTTGCTTTCCGCCAAGTGATATATCAAAAACCCAGTATTTATCGCACTTTTAGCCGTTTTGGCTATAGTGCGATATTTACTTTTGTGGCTAAAATATTGTATACGAAAATTGTTTTTCCTAAAGAGTTTTTTAAGACTTTCCTAAAGAGTCCTCTGTATTATTAAAAATATTTGTTACAACAATATATAAAATTACATAATTAATAGAGTAATTACCAATAATTGAAGTTGAAATATAGCATAATATAGACTTAAATAATCATAAAAGGTAAATGCTATACACGACTAGGCATAGTGTAAACTAATTAAGTGAAATTATAGTAATTTGTATTATAATTATTGGCATACGCAAATTATTATGCTAAATTAATCAACAAATATCCTATTATTAACCCATTATGATACACACAAATCATTATAGAACATTATAAGTATTCTTGAGTAATCTTAAATAAACAATCATATCTTTAATCAAAGCTGTTAGCAAGTGCTAGCAGCTATTTTTATTCTAATCATTAGTCAAATACAACAGTAATAATAACTATACAATAAAATTATTATTTATATTAACATTTAATTTTTATTATAGTAGAATAATATTACTCTAAGTTACAAAATTAAACAAACTCTATAATAATACGCATAGAATGCGTATTAATTGTCAGTATATAAACACATTAAGTAAAATGAATTAATATTTGTTTTTATTTATTTTATTATGTGCGAAGTTTGTTATTTCCGTTTAAAAAAGTTATGAAAAATTTTCTTTTAGTGTTATTGGGTACTTGTAATGCACTTGTAGTTTTAAATGAACACTAAGAACTAACATATAAGATGGGCTTTATTTCTGTTAGGAAGGAATATGATGTAAATACACAGTTTGGAGATGATAAAGAAGATATGAAAATTAAATAATTAATAATGATAACGAGGTGATAGTTTTAGAAATTAGTCAAAGCAAAAAAAATAAAATGAAATATCATATTTAGAGGAGTATATGATAAAAAATTAAAACGGAGGTTTAAAATGAAATGTAAATTGCGGAAATGTTTATCTACTGTTTCTATCATCCTATGCTTTGCAATGATATATTTAATTCCGATGAATGTTGTTGCTTTAGTTCAGGATAACAGTAGTCAAAACTCTAACTCGGAATCTAATAGTGCCGACTTTAGTAATGTTAAAAGTGAAACTGAAGAAATAGGCAATATTGTCAGTGAAGATAGCGAGCAGAGAACTGAGAATTCTAAAACATTCTTGTTAGACGATGGAACAAAAATGTTTGTTGATTACGGTGAACCTGTTCATTATAAAAACAGTAAAAATGAATGGGTAGATTATGATAATACCCTTGTAAAGTCCGATGACAATTCAACATACAGTAATAAAGAAAGTGATGTAAATGTATCACTTTCAAAAAATACAAGTAGTGATAGTTTGGTTTCAGTTGAAAATGACAAACACGAAATTAGTTGGAATTATGATGATGCTAATAAAAGTAACATTGTAGTTCAGAACGGAAAAACTAATAACGATAAAAATGATACTACTTTAGATAATATTACTTCAAATGCTGAATATAAGAATATTTATAATAATGTTGACTTGCAATGCAATGTTACAACAAAAGGTGTAAAAGAAAATATTGTTCTAAATAGCCCAAATGTAAATAATGAGTATGTTATTTCGTATAATATTGGAAAACTAATTCCAAAATTAAAAGATGATAATACTATTGATTTGTATAATGGAAAGAATGTTGTGTATACAATTTCAGCACCATATATGGTAGATGCAAATCAAAAGTATAGTGAGAATATATCTTTAGAAATCTTAAATCATAAAGATGATACTATGCAGGTTAAATTAATAGCTGATAAGGATTTCCTATTATCATCAGATATTAAATATCCTGTAACTATTGATCCGGAAATATCTTCCGGTCAAGTATCTAATACTAAGTATTCATATGTAGGATATGTTACATCATCTACAAAGTACAATCCACCATATACTTTATCATCTTCTGAATATATTAGATGGGTTATAACTAAATTACCTACACTTACTTCTTCTCAAAAAGTAATTAAGGCTACATATTCATATTCTATTGAAAAAATTATAGGTGATGTATCAGAAAGTAATCCTTTTATTATTAAGTTACATAATTATAAAAGTACTTCACCTTATTATGATAGTATAGTAAAAGATTATTCAGCAATAGCCGGTTCAAGTGATAATGTATCATTTGATATTACTTCATTAGTAAATTCATGGGCTACCGGTGAAAGTACAAATAATGGCTTTATTCTGGAAGCTAAAGATAGTGCAAAAACAAGAACCGTAAATCTATCAATCGGTGATAAAACTCATCATAAGCCAATGTTTACAATGGTTTATAAAGATTTTACAGGAAAAGAAGATAATCTTTCATATCATACTGTCTCTGCCGGTAGTAAAGCTGATGTAAATATTAATGATTATCTTGGAAATTTAGTAGTAAATCAGAACTTTTATGAAAGCAAAGCAGCTAGAATGCCACTTTCACTTTCAGCAACATATAATAGTTTTGATTATGATAAATGTTATCAAGATTCAATGATTGGTTATGGTTGGAATTTTTCTTTTAATCAATACATTGAACCAATTACAGATGCTAACTTAAATACCGGTGATAATCCATATCAATATGTATATATCGAGTCAGATAGAAGAAAACATTATCTTAGAGGTGAAGGCAATGCACCAACTGAATGGGAAGATGATGAAGATTTAGGTTTAAAATTAACTAATTAGATAATGAGAAAAATCATATTGTTTATGGTCGAAACAGTAGTGATGGATATATAAACTATATTTATGATTCTACAAATCAAACACAAGCTACTTTTACAACAACCACTATTAACAGTAAGAAGTATATAACAACTATTAATCTTCCTAATTCAAGAAAGGTTAATTTATCATATACACAGTCAAACGGAAAAGTACTGTTGACTAAAGTTAAATTACCTGATAATAGTTGTTCAAATTATACTTATGATAATCTAGGTAGATTAATTTCAGTAAAATATACAAAAGAAGACGGTTCAGAAGTAAAAACAGGTTCTTCATATTCATTAACTTATAATACTGCTAATAAAGTTACTAATATTACTGAAAGAAGTTCAGAAAATAAAATAGGTAATTATCTAAACTTTGAATACAAAGCTGATAATACAACTAAAGTAACAGATAGAAACGGTTCATCAGAAACATATACTTTTGATACTGATGGAACAAAAGTTTCAACAATGAATGCAAATGGTTATATTTCAAATAGTCAAAGTTCCGACCTTACTGTTACTAAAAGTAAAGATAACTTTATTAAGAATTATCTTGATGAAACATCTGACTTTTCCGGTATTAAAAACAATGATGGCTATTACTATAGCGAAAGTTCAAATCCTGATAATAAGTATAGTTTAGATACCGATACAAAATACTTTGGTACAAATGCTATTAAAATCTATAACAAAGATAAACAAGACAAGGACAGTGTGATTTATCACAATATTAGTCAAAAATCATTGTTAGGTAAGTACGTTACATTCTCTGCATATGTTAAGGCTTCTTGCGAAAATAACGGTACAGGCAAATTAAATCTGGCTATTCAGTATAAGGACAATTCAGAAGAAAAAACTATTGATGGTTTTGCAGTAAGTGATGAGATTAATTGGAAAAGAATTAGTGTAACTGCAAAGCTTCCATCAACAGCAACTGATGTAAAGGTTCTTTTAAAGTCAAACGGTAAGAATTATACTACATGGTTTGATTGTTTACAGTTAGAAGAAGGCGAAACTGTAAATGATTATAATGCATTGAAAAACAGTGATTTCACTAATGCAAATAATTGGTTTGATAATAGTAACAATAAATTTGCATTTACATATGGCAGACCATACATTTTTGGTGCACCTTTATATGTGAAAATGAATAGTGATGAAAATGATACTACCGATTCAACTACAGAAAATGCAACCGGTACTACTGTTAAGGAAACCACACAATCTGTTCAATCTACTACTGTAGTTAGTGAACATGATGTGGTTGACACTACAGATGCATACGGAAATGTAGTAAAATCAGTAGAAGGTGTATATAACAGAGTATATGAAGTATATAGTGATACTGATAATTCAGAAAATTCCGGTAATGATAGTGATTCAGAAGATACTACAAGTGAAGAAAATACTGATAAGACAAATTATTTAGCTAATAAGTATATATATCAAAGAGTAAATGTAAATGCTAAGAATGTTTCATTTGTATTAACAGGACAAGCACAAGGTATTTCTGTTCCTTTATCAAATGAAAATAGAACTTTTGGTATAGCACTTAATGTTTATTATCAAGGAGAAGATACTCCTGAAAGTCATTATCAATCATTTAATTCTAATACAACCTCTGTACAGTCAGTATCATTGTCAGTTACACCTGAAAATAGTGAAAAGCTCGTACAATGTGTTGACTATGCATTTGTTTATGGTTATAATAGTAATACAATGATACCAAGTAATGCCATGTTAAAAGTTATGGTATCACCTGAAACTACTTCAACTGATAGTGCATCTTCTTCTAGTGGGGATGATAATACCCAAGGTACAACAAGTGCAAGTAGTGAAGTTGAATATGGCGATATGCTTTCTGAAGAATTAGACACTTCAAAATCATATATTAAGTCAGAGTCAACATATGATTCAAAAGGTAACTATGTAACAGAAGAAACTGATGAAAACGGTAATACTACAAAATATACATATGATGCTAACGGAAACAAGTCTTCCATAACTAATGGTAATAATGTAGAAACATCATATACATATGATTCTTCTGATAATGCCACTTCTATTACAACAGGTGGTGCAAGCAATAAGTATGATTATGACTATCAAGGTAATGTTGAGTCAATATCACATAATAACTTTTCTTTTAAGTTTAATTACAATGAATACAACAAACTCTTATCAACATATGTTGGCGATTCACAGATAGTTTCCAATACATATAGTCCATATAACGGAAATTTATTGAAAGTATCATATGCAAACGGTAGTGTAATATCATATACATATGATGAGTACAATAATGTTACAAATATTAAGTGTAATGACAATACTATCGCTAAGTATACTTATAACAAAAACGGTCAAATTTCTGTTTGTGATGACTCCGAAAGTGGAGAAACAACTTATTATTACTATGATTGTAACGGAAACTTAGAGAGTCAGTTTATACTTGGTAAAGACAGCACCCTTGCAAATAGTGTTACAACCGATGAAAACGGTAATACTGTAGAAAAAACAGAAATCGGAAATAACACGAGAACAATAACAAGTGGTACTGATAGTGACGGTAAATCATTTGTTGATTATAACGGACTAAAAACAACAGAAGAAAAAGACGAATTTGGTAGAGTTACATCTGTCTTAACTAAATCAAAGCATTCACTAAATGTTGTTAATAAGTATATTGGTGATGAAAACTTTGATGATGAAGATAATGTTAATGCTAATTCTACTGATACCTTATCATCAAGGAATATAAATAAACAAAGAGTGTTATTTGATGGTCGAGTTGTATCAAAATATGAGTATGAATATGATAACAACGGTAATATTACTTCTATTAAAAAAGATGGTAAAGAAGCACATAGATACAAGTATGATAAAAAGAATCAGCTAACTGAGGAATATGACTATGTAAATAACTACTATATAAATTATTCTTTAGATGGTAATGGTAATATTCATTCTGTTAATACACAAGCACTTGATTCGGATAAACATCCTACCGGTAGCGTTCATGGTAATGTATATTATTATGAAGATAAACAATGGTGCGACAAATTAACTAGAGTCAATAATATCGGTTATATTACTTATGATGAAATCGGTAATCCATTGAATTATCGTGACGGTATGTCATTTACGTGGAGAAACGGTAGATGGCTTTCAACAACAACATTAAATGATGATACAAAGGTAACTTACCGTTACAATGCCAACGGAATGAGAACTCAGAAAAAAGTAGGTTCAAAAGTAACTGACTATTATTATGATAGTAATAATAATCTAATTGCTCAAAAGACCGACAATGCAACACTTTTCTTCTACTATGATACTGAGAATAGCCCTGTAGCTTTATCTTACAATGGAAAAATGTTCTACTATGTAAAGAACTTGCAAGGAGATATAGTAAAAATCCTTGACGAAGATGGAAATGAAAAAGCCAATTATGTTTATAACGCATGGGGTAATATTCTGTCACAGTCTAATGATGAATTATCTTCAATTAATCCACTTCGTTATCGTGGTTATGTATATGATGAAGATACTGCAATGTACTATCTTCAAACTAGATATTATGATCCGTTTACAGGTAGATTTATTAATGCTGATAATACTGTATTCATTGGTTCATCAGGTACTGCAATTGGCGATAATATTTTTACCTATTGCGAAAATGATCCTGTAAACAATGTAGATTATACTGGTCAATGGTTTTATTCATTAAAAAAATATTATGATTACAATTTTAAGAAATATATGATTATTTCGCCAATTCTTTGGTATAATTTTTTAGAAAGTTATGAAAAATTATGTAAAAGAAATAAATATAATAAAAATTGTATTGGTAAATATTCTTCCTATATTTATGGTCAAGCAAATTACCCAGTTAGTAATATGAAATATGGTAAAAGTGAAAGTAGAATATCGAATGTGGGTTGTGAATTAGTAGCAATATATAATGCATTAAAAAAAATGAAAAAGTTTATGAATTTCTCTCAAATTATATTAGAGGCAGAAATGAATGATCTTGTTTGGTATAGAGGTAAGTTTGGCACTCATCCAAGAAAGATAGGCAGATTCTTTGATGCACATAAGATTATTTATGTACAGTCAAATAATATTTATGATTTTAAACATGATATGAATAAGTACAAAATTGGAATAATATCTAAATGGAATAATGATTCTTCAACTGGTATCCATACTTTTTTTGTTGTAAAAAAAAGTAAAGACAAGTGTTGGGCATATAATTATACCAATAACGCTAGAGATACAAAAGTTGTAGATCTAACAAAAATTAAATCTTGGAAATTTGTTGTTGGATATTGTTTTACTTGAGGTGATGTAATGAAAAGAAAATATATTTTTATATTATTTGGTGCAGTTGCATTATTTTCATTATTGCTTATTGGTTATATGATGTATAACTCTTATTCTCTACCAATTCAGGGTGAAGAGGTTCGCAAGGAATGGTTATGTACTAATAATAAAATGAAAATTGTAAGTTATTCAAATAAATTTCCATATGATGTTTTTTCTATGAATAAGATTTTTATAGATGGTGAAGAGTATTCTTATGAACCCTGTGATGGTAAGCAGTTTTTAGTCGCTGAGGATTATTATACTGGTGAACCCAAAATAATGGAAGGTCACTGTTCCTCTAACTCTGATGGTAGTATTACATTGCATATTGATAGAGTTTATTCCAAAAAATATAACGATTTAAGGAATAATGATTATGTCTTTTATGAAACTGATGGGTAATCCTAAATATGAAACTATCATGATGGTATGTTTTTTACATTGAAAATGGTAGATGTGTTGTCCACAACTACTCTAGGTGATGGTACAGTGTAATATTTTTCTTCTATTATGACATTTATAATAGACTTGTTAAACCCCATGGTCTAATTATCCATTAGTAACAATCAATTAAATCTCCCTTACTCATTAAAAATTGAGTAGGGGAGATTTTGGAAAAATGTTCTACTATGTAAAGAATTTGCAAGGAGATATAGTAAAAATCCTTGACGAAGGTGGAAATGAAAAAGCTAGTTATGTATATAACGCATGGGGTAATATTCTATCACAGTCAGAAGATGAACTATCTTCAATAAATCCACTTCGTTATCGTGGTTATGTGTATGATGAAGATACCACTCTTTATTATCTCCAAACCAGGTACTATGACCCACAAACAGGTAGGTTTATCAATGCTGATGATACTGCGTATATTGGTGCTACTGGTACAGTTTTAAGTGCAAACATTTTTACCTATTGCGAGAATAATGCGATAATGTTTACGGATTACAATGGTCAGCTATTAAAAGAAGAAAAAGAAGCAGGACGTAAATTCTGGAAAAACTGGGTTGTAT
>OGUJ01001787.1_pt1 | contig 12004 bp, 10 predicted proteins | sample 1573661 | NCBI WGS metagenome assembly OGUJ01 (sample SAMEA2581933, study PRJEB24529) | metagenome | biome: Human gut stool | place: China | collected 2011
CTGCACGCTCCTTCCTTTTCCCATGGGAATGGCTGTTCCATCCATTTCCAGATGGATTCTCCGGTCTGATCTGTAATGTCAATAATCAGGGGGCCATATGCTTCGGCGTATTCTTTTAATAGCTTTTTTCGTTCCTGCACAAGTTCGTGACAGTAAGTCAGAGCCTTTTCATCACAGGGATGTGTGTCAAGGTACAGAGTCATATCATTGACTGCGAAACTGACCTGATCGATACGGTTTAATAACTGTTTTTGGGAGCAATCTGTTTTCATCTTCGAATACCTCTCTTTCCACAAAATGGTTTGCATAACTGTGGGAAAATGGTTCCTGCATTTAATGCATACTGCAGTGGGAAATTCTCTGTAAACTTCTGGCAGGGAACATATGCCATTGCAGGTTCCAGATACTGAAGATGCGAAAACATTTCATGTTTTTTTTCTTTGACACCCGGTATAGTACAGCTACAGTCTGTCGTGTTTCTGACAGAGCATTCGGAACTGTTCATATTTCTATTTGAAGGCTGAGGCATATTCATACCGCAGGTACGGTTATAAGGGCGGTTGCCGGAACATCCCATCCGATAATTTTCCATATATAATTCCCTTCTCTGAAAACTGTTTACATTATATTTTATGTCATGCTCATAAAACCGTGCTCATACAAGTCGAAATTTCATTGCTATAGTGAAGATTCGTTACTGTTCACATACCACTATCCCGCGAGGTGTTTTGGCATGAATATGCCAAAATCCCGAGACATACAAGCCAAAATTCCATTGCCGCAGGCAATCTGGAATGAATTTTGGCAAAGTTACTGTGAACGGAGTGAACAGTAACAAATATTAAGGATAGCTATTGTTAAGAAAAGAGAGCTGCCATCTCCGGAATAGCTGGACAAAATGCAGGTATGCAAGGTATAATTATTAAAATGTATGCAAGTGATGGAAATCAGGAGCACTAAAAAATAAAAAGGAGAATTGCTGTGGAGAAGAAATTTGCTGTAAATGCATACAGAATGTTTTTGATATGGGGAATATTTTCTACTTTGGGAACTGCTGTATCTACACTTGTGGATGCTGTTTTAATAGGAAATTATATAGGGAGTGATGGCCTGGCAGTGACCAATATAGCAACTCCTGTTTTTTTGCTTTTTGCTTTACTGTCAGTGACAACGGCTGTTGGGGCTAACGTTCTGATCGGACAGGCTCTTGGAAAATCTGAAACCGAAGAAGCAAATAAATTATTTCATATACAGCTTACGGCAGGTCTGGTGGAAACAGTCGTGTGTATGGTGACAGGAATTTTGGGTGACAGAAAACTTTTATATGCAATTGGAGCTACAGATACGATCATAAATCTGGCAGAGTCTTATATTTTTATAGTTTTCTTATGCGCAGGTGCATTTATTTTTTATTATATTCTTTCTTATTCAGTGCGCAGTGATGGAGATCCGAAGACGGCAGCAGCGGCATCGGTTGTTCTGATTGTGCTCAACATTGTTTTGGATATTCTGTTCATGGGAATTATGAATTTTGGCATTAAGGGTGCATCGCTTGCATTGTGCATTGCTACTTTTTGCGGTGTTCTGGTTTTGCTGACACATTTTATGAGAAAGCATACACTTCTTCATTTGGGCCTGGCAGTTCCTGAGAAAGATATTTTGATTGAGTTTGTTAAAAATGGATTTGGGACAGGTTCTGCTTTTCTTTTTCAGGCAGTTGTAATAAGTGTATTTAACAGGCTGCTTGTGAAACAAAGCGATGGAGTTTCGCTGGTGGCGTTTTACAGTATTCTTTATACGATGTCTACATTTGCATATGCTGTTTCAGATGATGCCTCATCTGCGCTTACTCCCGTGGTTACTATTTTTAAGGGAGAAAAAGATGTTGACAGTATTATGAAAGTGGTTTATACAGCGTTAAAAGTGGTTATGTGTGCAGGCATAGCGATATCCGGTCTGTATATGATATTTGCTTCGCAGATTATTCAATTATTTGGAGTCACAGATTCCGGGCAGATACAGTTGTTTGCAAAAGGCTTTCGGATTTTCGCATTAAGCATTACACTCACAGGAATTAATGCAGTGATGACTTCTTTCTGGCAAAGTCTTTCCAGAGCAAAACCGGCAGGTATTATGTCTGTTTTGAGAAATTTTATGATGATGCTGATTTTGGGAAATATTTTTATTCCCCGTTTCGGCACAAATGGATTGGGAATTACATATTTATGCTGTGAAGGAACAGGTATTCTTTTTTTATTGTATGTCCATATCAGGTCTAACACAGAAGAAATGCTGAAAAAAGACTGTTCTACAGTTTTGCGCTCTTATGAAAAAGCTTATGTAATTAATAAAGACAGTATTGCGGAAATTTCATCGGATCTTGAAAAAATCAGTGAGGAATGGGAAATTGATTTTAAACAGGCATTTATGATTAATTTTGTAGTAGAAGAAGTAATATTGAATATCATTAAATTTGCGGTAGATAAAGAAAAAAAGGAATGTTCGATTGCAATACGACTGGTAGATGATCAGGGAGAATATATCATGCGTATCCGAGATGATGTGGCAGATTATAATCCGTTTGAATCGGATGGAGATGAAATTGATCATGCAGTCTTGAAGATGATTCAGAAAAAAACAAAATACTGCGATTATCAGAGAAAACTGATTTTTAATTATCTCTACCTGATTTTATGAATTATGAAATATATTAACTATTCAGTAGTCTACGATCTCGTAACTGTGAAGGAACGGAACAGTTACGAAATATATTTCATGGGAATTTTATAAACAGCTATAGCAATCCTCGTAAATAATGCATTTAAGACAGTTCGGCAGAGTGCGAAGGACAAAATAATAAGGAAAAAATGATGGATCAGATAAAAGATGTATATGTGCTGGATGATGAAATAAAACGTTTAAAGAATCAGAATCAGTTGCTGGAAGAATATGAAGGACCGGTTTATAATCATATATTCCGAAAGAAAAGAGGGCAGGCTGTCCTTGATATTGGTTGCAATAATGGTATGAAAACAGTAGAGCGATTCGATAGAAAAGAAATCGAAAGTGTAACAGGTATAGAATACCATAAAGAACTGGTTGCATTCGCAAATACCAGATATAAAGGAGAAAAATTTGTATTTTATCAGGCAGATTTAGAAGACAGTGGACTGGAAATGGTCTTGAAGAAAGATATGAAAGAGAAAAAAATAACAGGATATGATGTAATTAATATTTCATTTGTCTTAATGCATTTAAAAGAACCTGAGAAACTGTTATGCCGATTAAAAAAATATCTGAAAAAAAATGGAACGATGATGATTATTGATGCAGAAGACCGCTTTAGCACAATGGTTCCGGATGAACAAAAAAGGATGAAACTTTTTCTTGATATATGCCAGAGAGATCCGCTTTCCGGCAATCGGCACTCTGGAGAGAAGATAAAAAGATACCTGAAAAAAAGCGGATATCATAAGATTGTAGTTCATAGTAAATGTGTGAATGCCAAAGAAAAGGAGAAAGAAAAAAAGGAACTTATTTTTGATACATTTTTTTCATATCTTCCATTGGATTATGCATATCTTTGTGAAACAGAACCGGAAGATTCTGATTATTTTGGAATTAAAAGGAAAGTAAAACAGCATTATGCAATATTTCGAAAAGAATTTGTAGAAAAGTCTGTTTACGTTGCATGCGGAGTCATGATTTTTACATGTTGCAGATAGCTGGGAGAGAAGTATATGACATTTGTACAGGAGAATAAAGAAAAAAATATCAGAATTGAAAAAATGGGAATAACGGATATTTCGGCAGTTGTCAGAATGTGTGATCAATGTGTAGGAGAAAAACTTTATTCCGAAAGTGAGATAAGAGATGCGGCAGTAAATCCTGACAGCTTTATTTTTCTTTTAAAAAATCAGGAAAACATGCTCTGTGGTTACGTATATTTTCAAAAAACAAGTCAGAATGAAATGGCAGATTTTCTGAAAATAGATCAGGCAGTATTAAAAAATCTGATGGGCTCTGAAAAAAATACGCTTGTTAATTTCCGCTCTATAGGAATCGAACCGAAAATGAGGAATAAGGGCTTATCAGAAATTTTGTTTTCTTTTGCTATAGAGTATTCGCAGAAAATATTAAAAGCAGATTATATGCTGGGAGCCTTCTGGAAAAAATATGATGAAATTCCTATGGAAAGTAATTTGCGTAAATTTAAATTTGAACATTTACTGACTGTAAAAAATATGTGGTATGAAAATGAAAAATTAATATGTCCTGTCTGTAAGGGACGATGTATCTGTTCAGCAGAGATATACATAAAAGAGCTAAAGGAGGAGATGCAATGAAGATAAAGCTGTTGCCCAAATTTGTGATATCATTAGTAACTCTTGGGGTAGTGCTTACTCTTTCAATTTCACTGTTCAGTTACACCAGTTCAAAAAAATATTATGAAAATGCCTATGCAGAACGTGTACTGATCGGGAGTAAAACCATTGCTGAAATGCTTTCGGAAGAAGACGTAAAAACTATTATTGCAGCAGATGGTGACCAGACAGAAACTTATCGTGAAATGTACGAGTTGATGAATAAATTAAAGGAAGATAATGAAGTTACTTATTTATCACTTGTTGTTCCGGATGAAGACAGTGTAACATTTTATATTGATACCTGTGTGGAAAGCATGGGGGATATTCCTGAGAATCAGATTCCTTATGCATCAGACATTCTGTATACAGATGCGGCAAATGGAGATGATGATCTGCAAAATTATCATGTGATCTGGGATTATTATTCAAAAAATGAGGCACCACCTATGCCTCTTGTTACAGATAACAGTTATGGATACAATTATACTGCTGTGTGCCCGATTCTGGATGAAAACGGAAAGGCGATAGCTGAAATTCAGTATATTCTGGATATGAAGCAGGTAAGACAACATCTTAACAGTATTTTGTATATGATGTTTGGTATTTCTTTCGGTATCATAGCTGTTGGTATAGTTTTTTATATTTTGTTTGTGCGGAAAGCGGTCACAAATCCATTGGGAAAACTGGCGCAATTTACACAGGATATTACACTTTCCAGTGAATTTCATAAAAAAAGTATTTCTATCAATACTGGTGATGAAATAGAAGAATTGGGGAATTCATTTAATTATATGTTGGAAAAACTGGATGAATATCTGGATAATCTGCAAAAGGTAACCGCTGAAAAGGAAAGAATCGGAGCAGAACTTGATGTTGCAGCAAAAATTCAGGCAGATATGCTTCCATGTATTTTTCCGGCTTTTCCGGAAAGAAAAGAGTTCGATATTTTTGCTTCTATGACTCCGGCAAAAGAAGTTGGTGGAGATTTTTATGATTTCTTTCTGGTGGATAATAATCATCTGGCAATTGTTATGGCAGATGTATCTGGAAAAGGAGTTCCGGCAGCGCTGTTTATGATGATTTCAAAAACATTAATAAAAAGTGCGGCACAGACAGGGATGTCTCCTAAATATATTCTGGAAAAAGTAAATAATCAGCTGTGTGAAAATAATGAAGCAGGAATGTTTGTAACAGTATGGATTGGTCTGCTTGAAATTTCAACAGGAAAAATGATCTGTGCAAATGCAGGACATGAGTATCCTGCTATCCGAAGAAAAAATGGACAGTTTGAATTGCTTAAAGACAGACATGGATTTGTGCTGGCAGGCATGGAAGATATGAAATATACAGAATATGAAATTACACTTGAACCAGGTGATATGATTTTTGTATATACAGATGGAGTTGCAGAGGCTACAAATGCAGAAAATGAGTTATTTGGTACAGAGCGAATGCTGGAGGGCTTAAATTCGGCTACATATGAAGACTGTAAAGATCTGCTGCAGGCAGTTCATGAAGAAATTGATGGATTTGTTGGGGATTCGCCACAGTTTGATGATATTACCATGCTTTCTCTGAGAATATCAGATATAGATTGTATAGTTGAAAATTAGATGATATAGCCAGAGGGTATACAGTCTGGAAACTTTATCTGGACCGTATACCCTCTGAATTTGTTTTAGATGATAATAATCTGCTTCTGAGTTTCATGGTAAAATTTCCTGTCGTTTTTCAGACACAGGAGTTTTTCGTATAAATTAGAGGAGAAGATGTTTTCAGCTAAAATATGTTCTGCTTCTTTATCCTGCAGTTTCTGCACATCGGAAAGTTTTGTGATAAGAGGAATTCGGCTGTGCTGTTTGATCTGGCTTAGCAGTTCACTGCTTTCCCTGCAAAAACCAAGAACCCGGGCAAAGGGAATCTGTGTCGGCACAGTATGGATATTTAATATAATATGAAGCAATGCCCTCTGTATCCTTGTCTGAGTAAGCTCTCTGGTTTTTAAAACAGCAACAGACTGGGAGAAGGACGTCAGAAGGTTTTGCTGATTTATGATTCTTCGTGCAAGATCCTCGGAAACATCCATATAGGAAGAAAGGCTTTCTACATTTTCCTTCATAAGGCAGTAAGAAAGAATAGAGTCCAGAGAATTTTCTGTGAGAAATTCACCGGAGTCCAGCGCCTTTTTGAAAACGTAAAAAGCATCTGGCGGAATCTGGGATGACAGTATATTGACAATTTTGTTATCCGAATTTCTGCCTGGATTATTTATGTCTGAGATTGCCTCTGGATGGCTGCTTCCCGAATCTTGAATAAGACTGCGTATAGCAGTTGCAGATGCAAAAAAATCAGTGGATGACTGTAAATCAGGGGAGGGGCTTGCTGAATCTCCTTCAGGGACAGTGGTTTCATGATACCCCATCCCTTCCCTGCGGAGGGTGACAGGGCGGATCCGGCTGTTCAGGCGGAGAAGTGCCTTACAGTATTCGATTCCCAGAATATTATTGGGAGTGCTCAGAATCTGTGTCACTTCATTTAACAGAGGAGTAAGGACTCCGTCAAAATCGTCACCGCTGAAGTTGCGCGGATTCTTAAAATATTCTGTCAGCGCCTGGCTTCTGGCAGCGGGAAAAGTCAGACCCTCGCTTAAAAAGCTTTTCAGCAGCTTCTTATATTCTTCCGGTTCTTCTACAAGGATCTCAGCCAGTTCTTTCAGTGCGCTGATCTCCCCTGACTCACTTCCGAAACATAGCATATCAACAACACCAAGGCTGTCCAACAGGGAAACACCGCCCATTGCAAAGGCTTCCGCACTTGCCGTAGAGACAGATACCGGCATTTCAAGCACAAGGTCAGCACCGCACCGCAGAGCCATTTCTGTACGTGCGTGTTTGGTGATGAGAGCAGGGGTGCCGCGCTGTACGTAATCTCCACTCATGGCAACGATAACATAATCTGCCTTTAACTTTTCCTTTGCATACCGGATCTGATATTCATGTCCTTTGTGAAAAGGATTATATTCTGCAATAATTCCTGCTGTTTTCATAAATTTACACAGATGCTCCTTTCTGAAATTCTGTAGAGTTCTCTTTTTTAACCATATTGCATCTTAAAAAAAACTTTTTTATGTCATATTCTACCATTCAGATGCTTGAAATACAAGGCTTCAGGAGTTATAATGAAAACAGCGCAGAAAACAGATTACAGTTCACGGAATATATCCGGTGAATGGTAATGATATCTGGTACACAGACATTGTGATATCAGAACTGCTATATGAAAGGAGCCATTTTAATCATGGGATTTATTGACACACTCAAAGAGAGAGCAAAAGCAAACGTAAAAACAATCGTACTTCCGGAGACAGAAGATAAGAGAACTCTGGCAGCTACAGAGAAAATTTTAAAAGAAGGAATTGCAAAGGTTATCCTTGTTGGTAACGAAGAAGCTGTTAAAAAGAGTGCAGCTGAAGACGGATATGACATTTCCGGCGCACAGATCGTAGATCCTGCTACATCAGAGAAAACACAGGGATACATTGACAAGTTAGTAGAATTAAGACAGAAAAAAGGCATGACACCGGATCAGGCTAAAGAGATTCTTCTTAACCAGTATCTGTACTATGGTGTAATGATGGTAAAAATGGGCGATGCAGACGGTATGGTATCCGGTGCATGTCACTCTACAGCTGATACATTAAGACCATGTCTTCAGATTCTGAAGACAAAACCAGGTACAAAACTTGTATCCGCATTCTTCTTAATGGTAGTTCCGAACTGCGAATACGGCGCAAACGGCGCATTTGTATTTGCTGATTCCGGTCTGAACCAGAACCCGACTTCAGAAGAGCTTGCAGCAATCGCAGCATCTTCTGCAGAATCCTTCGAACTTCTTGTTCAGGAGAAACCAATCGTTGCAATGCTTTCACACTCCACGAAAGGCAGTGCAAAACATGCTGATGTAGACAAAGTTGTAGAAGCTACAAGAATCGCAAAAGAGCAGAATCCGGAACTTGCACTTGACGGAGAATTCCAGCTTGATGCAGCTATCGTTCCAAGCGTAGGTGCTTCTAAAGCTCCTGGAAGCGAAGTTGCAGGTAAAGCTAACGTACTTGTATTCCCAGACCTTGATGCAGGTAACATCGGATACAAACTTGTACAGCGTCTTGCAAAAGCAGAAGCTTATGGACCTGTAACACAGGGTATCGCTAAACCTGTAAACGACCTGTCCCGCGGATGCTCTGCAGACGATATCGTTGGTGTAGTAGCTATCACAGCAGTACAGTGCCAGGCTGACGACAACAAATAAGATTTCAGTCAGACAGTAAAGACGATTGAGAATTATTTTATCGACTACATAATGTTAAAGGCATCGGAGGAGATATTTCTGATTCTGATGCCTTTGATATCATTACTCATATTTCCCTGGAAATGATGAGAATATTAATATTATAATATGAAAGGAAAAGCTGACAGAAATATTCGAAGACTTGTGTCAGGATTATTGACAGTATTCGAAATTTGTTGCCGGCAGAATATGAAAATGAACGTATTAGTAATCAACTGTGGAAGTTCATCCCTTAAATATCAGCTGATCAACTCTGATTCAGAAGCAGTTCTTGCAAAGGGTCTCTGCGAGAGAATCGGTATCGACGGAAGATTAGTATATCAGAAAACAGGCTGTGACAAAGAAATCACAGAAGCTGCAATGCCTACACATAAAGAAGCAATCCAGATGGTACTGGATGCCCTCACAAATGACAAAACAGGTGCAATCGGAAGCCTGAAAGAAGTAAACGCTGTTGGACATCGTGTTGTACATGGCGGTGAGAAATTTGCCAAATCTGTAGTGATCACAGACGAAGTAATTGCAGCAGTAGAAGAATGCAATGACCTTGCACCACTTCATAACCCTGCAAACCTGATCGGCATCCGTGTATGCTCCGAACTTATGCCGGGTGTACCTCAGGTAGCAGTATTTGATACAGCTTTCCATCAGACAATGCCTGCAAAAGCATATCTCTATGGTCTTCCGATCGAATATTACAAGAACTACAAAGTAAGAAGATATGGTTTCCACGGAACATCCCACAGCTTTGTTTCCAAACGTGCTGTTGAATTCCTTGGTCTTGACAAAGATAACTCCAAAGTTATCGTCTGCCACCTTGGAAACGGTTCTTCCATCAGTGCTGTAGTAAACGGACAGTGTGTAGATACAACAATGGGTCTTACTCCGCTTGAAGGTGTTGTTATGGGAACACGTTCCGGTAACATCGACCCGGCTATCATGGAATTCATCGCTAAGAAAGAAAACCTTGATATCGCAGGTATGATGAACGTTCTTAATAAGAAATCTGGTCTTCTTGGATTATCCGGCGGATTATCCAGTGACTTCCGTGATCTGAACGATGCAGCTCAGAGCGGAAACGAAGATGCAGCTAACGCAATCGACGTTCTCTGCTATGGTATCGCTAAATTCGTTGGCGGATATGTTGCAGCTATGAATGGTGTAGATGCGATCGTATTTACAGCAGGTATCGGTGAGAATGCTATTCCTGTACGTGAGAAAGTTGTAAGCTATCTTGGATACCTCGGAGTTACACTTGACAAAGAAGCTAACGGTGTTCGTGGAGAAGAAATCGTAATTTCCACACCGGATTCCAAAGTTAAAGTTGCTGTAATTCCTACAAACGAAGAGCTTGCAATCTGCAGAGAGACTGTAGCACTGGTTTAATCAGATCAGGCAGGTTTCTTGCTTTCAGATGACTGCGTTTCGCATATCTTAGGATGTAGCGGTGTGTAGAAAGATCAGGCAATAAAGTGCCTGTAATGTGTCCGGACGAGAGAAATATAGTTCGTATAAAACTATATTTATATAGAAGAGAAGGGTGTATCCTGTCAGGGGCACCCTTCTTTGCACCTTGCGGTGTTTTTAAGAAGATATCCCGTAAAGGAATATTACTTGACAAAATGTGAAATTTTTCTAATTTATCGTTGACAAAAGCAAAGACGGTATGTATAATAAAACAAGTGTGGATAGGAGAAAAGTATGCAGATACATTTATCAGATATTTCATCCAGTGAGGGAATGCGTATTCAGAAAACAGTAGAGTTTGGAATGGATACGATCACCTTTCAGTCAGGAAGTTTTCCGGTGCTTGCAAAAGAGCCGGTAGAGCTTACTATTACGAATACAGGTGACAGAAATCTTGAGATTAAAGGAACAGGTAAGATTACCGTAGGTATTCCCTGTGACAGATGTCTTGAGGAGGTTTCAACAGAGATTCCTTTAGAAATCGAGCGAAAACTTGATATGAAGCTTACGGATGAAGACCGTGTGAATGATCTGGACGAGAGTTCTTATCTCACAGGTATGGACCTGGATGTGGACCAGCTGGTCTATCTTGAGGTACTGATGAGCTGGCCTTTGAAGGTTTTATGTAGAGAAGACTGCAAAGGAATCTGTAGCCAGTGCGGGAAAAACCTCAATGACGGTCCTTGTGGATGCGTCGAGGAACCTAAGGATCCCCGTATGGCAGCTATCAGTGATATATTTAGTAAATTTAAGGAGGTGTAACCTATGTCCATATGTCCAAAAAACAAATCATCTAAAGCTAGACGTGATAAAAGACGTGCAAACTGGAAAATGAGTGCTCCGAATCTGGTAAAATGCAGCAAATGCGGCGCCCTGATGATGCCTCACAGAGTTTGTAAAGAATGCGGAAGCTACAATAAGAAAGAAATCGTGAAAGTTGAAGACTAATCACAACGAATGAAACAGAATCCTTTTTCGGGATTCTGTTTTTTTCAATCAAATTCTATGTCTTGGAGGGAAAGATGGAACAGAAGAATCAGATTACGGAAGGGGTAATCTGGAAACAGCTTTTAATATTCTTTTTTCCGATTGTAATAGGCACTTTTTTTCAGCAGGTGTATAATACGGCCGACAGTATTGTTGTCGGTCGTTTTGTAGGTAAAGAAGCTTTGGCTGCGGTAAGTGGATCAGTGAATCAGATCGTTACACTGATCGTGGAAGTTTTTGTCGGACTGACTTCAGGTGCTTCCGTGATCATTGCACAGTTTTATGGGGCAAAAGATCATAAAAATCTAAGCAGGACGTTGCATACAGCATATGCCTTTGCAATCGTTACAGGAGCCATAGTGGGACTGATTGGCTTTTGGATCACAGAAAAAGTTCTTATAGCGATGAAGACACCTTCAGAGTTGATGGCTGATTCTGTTATATATCTGCATATCTATTTCTGCGGTATGATCTTTAATATCGTTTATAATATGGGAGCTTCTATTCTTCGCGCAGTTGGGGATTCCAGGAGACCGTTGTATGTGCTGATCATGACCTGTGGCTTGAATATTTTTTTTGATATCATGCTTGTTGTATTCCTTAAAATGGGTGTAATGGGAGTTGCAATTGCGACTGTTTCCTGTCAGGGAATCAGTGCATGCATGGTAACGTGGATTTTAATAAAGGGAAATTCTTTATTCCGGTTAAAGATCAGGGAGATTCGTTTTTATATGGCATCCCTGCAGTCGGTACTTCGCATTGGAATTCCAGCAGCACTGGAAGCACCTATGTATCCTATTGCAAATCTGATCATTCAGATATTTGTGAATGGCCTC
>OGUJ01001794.1_pt1 | contig 11966 bp, 10 predicted proteins | sample 1573661 | NCBI WGS metagenome assembly OGUJ01 (sample SAMEA2581933, study PRJEB24529) | metagenome | biome: Human gut stool | place: China | collected 2011
CGGATTCGCCAGCGCCTGCGCCAGCTTAACCGGCATCACTTGTTCAATATTTGTCGATGACATGCGCCTGTACCTTGGCTCCGTAATCATTAATCGGCTGCCATTTCGCTGGCAGTCCGGTGAAATCTGCTTGCGCTACGCCAAGACGTACCGCCTGATCAATAACAATACGCGCAACGTCAAAGTGACGTGCACGCGGATACTGTGACAGATATTCGCGTACCACCAGACCAAGATCCAGCGGCACTTGTCTGGTTTTGTACACGGCAAGTTGTTCTTCGATGATCGCCGCCAGCTGTTCGCGGATCTCGTTAAACTCTTCGTATTCCAGATCCTCAGGAAGTTCCCCAGTCACTTCTTCATCGCGCAGTGCCATCTCTTCGTCACGCATATCCAGCAGACGATCGGCATTGGCATAAGTTAGCGCCCACGGCTCATCAAAATAGGTTTGTACCGACTGACGTAACCGCTGAGCAAAGACGCGGTTTTTATCCATATCGATCGCGGTACGAATAAATTTGTGTACGTGGCGGTCGTAGCCAATCCACAAGTCGATGGATTGCTGGCCCCAACTGATAATACGATCGAGTTTGCTCTGCAGATCGAACACCAGACGATCGACGAAATGCAGATCGTCATGGGTCATCGTCGCATCCTGAATGCGCAACAGATTAGCCTGCAATTTGTCGCCTGCCGCTTCCAGCGTATCCTGCAATTCACGCAGCGTTCCGGAAGTTTCCGAAAGCAACAATTCACAGCTGGAAATCGCCGCCCGCCAGTCTTTGTTCAGCAACTGGGCGATATCGTCCTTCACCTGCTGCTGCTGTTCGTCCATCAGACGTTGCGTCAGGTCGATACTGTCGAAAATTTCTGCTACCGAATATTTCAGTGGCGCATAGACATTACGGTGCCAGTGAAATTCATCACCGCCCTCTTCGGCGGCATCTGCTGCGCGTTTGAGCTCACCCGCCACAATCGACAACTGCATAGAAAGACGCAGCGTAGAAAACTCGCGCTGACGGATGTAGTAGTCAGTAATGCCGATGCCGAGCGGCGTCAGACGGTAAATTGCGTTCCCTTCCGCCTGCTCGCTGGTAAAGCGGTTCAGCAGACGTTGACGCACCATGTCGTTGATCGCGTTATTGGCGCGCTGGCTGATGGTTTCGCTGGTCTGCTCAAACGCATCACTGACGTGGCGGAACGCATCCACCAGTTCACCCTCGCTCATTTCCCCTTCCAGTCGTTCACCATTCAGAGTGGCGATCGCCAGCAGGAAAGAGAGTCTGTCGACCGGTAGCGAGATTGAAAAATCATTTTTTCTGGCCCAGGCAACCAGTTCGGGGACTGTCTGGGAAAATTCACTCATACTTTATCCTTGCTCTGCGGTTTGCGCGCGGTGACATGAATATAACGCCCCAGGGTAATATACGGTTCCTGACGGCAATAACGCGTTTCTAATTCAAGTAATGCTTCATAGCAGTCGCGCTGCTGGTGCTTCTCGCGCAGATAATCATGAAACACGCGAACGCCTGTCTTACCCATAATTTGCCAACCAGCTTCTTCCAGCCACAGATAAACCTGCGCCGGGTCGCGTGGATAATCTGGCGAAAGCGTCCGTTTTTTCTTTTTCGGCATTCCCGCCTGCACGTAATCAAAATTCCCGGCGACCATGTTATGCATCAACAAACCATGCGCATTGTAGAACATTAACGACAACACGCCGCCTGGACGCAACACTGACCACAGGGTCTGCAATACGCTGCGGGGATCAGCCACCCACTCGAGCACCGCATGGAACAATATCAGATCAACGGGCGTTTCCAAATGCGAAGCAACATCCTGAGCGGCGCAATGTATAAATTGCATGTTGTCGCTCACACCTTTTGCTTCTGCCGCCTGTTTTGCGCGGTCGATCATCTGCGCAGAAAGATCGCATAAAATGACCTGATGCCCACGCTCGGCCATTTTGATTGCGGTCTGCCCTTCTCCACCGCCAGCATCCAGCACACGCAGTTTTTGCGGGCCCATTTCCGCCAGCACGCGATCGAGATCCTGCCACAGAATAGCCTGTCGAAGCTGCCCTTTGGTGGTGCCGTAAATGTTACGGGAAAACTTTTCCGCAATATCATCAAAATTGCGATCCTGCATTGCTTTCTCCACCGGTTGGCTAAGACGTTTTCTGATAAAGACGCTATTTTGTCACAGCCACGGCGAGAATGAACCCGTCTGGTGTAATATCGCTGGCGATCCCTTGCTATATGGTTAAAAAAGGAACCAGAAAGGATGCTTTTTACACTGAAAAAAGTGATTGGCAATATGTTGCTGCCACTTCCGCTGATGTTGTTGATTATTGGCGCTGGCCTGGCGCTGCTGTGGTTTAGCCGTTTTCAAAAAACCGGGAAGATTTTTATTAGCATTGGGTGGCTGGCACTCTTGTTATTGAGTTTGCAACCGGTAGCCGACCGCCTGCTGCGTCCCATCGAAAGCACCTATCCGACATGGAATAATTCGCAAAAAGTGGACTATATCGTGGTGCTCGGAGGTGGTTATACCTGGAACCCGCAGTGGGCACCGAGCTCTAATTTAATCAATAACAGTCTGCCACGCCTGAATGAAGGTATTCGCTTATGGCGCGAAAATCCGGGATCAAAACTGATCTTCACGGGAGGCGTAGCAAAAACCAATACGGTGAGTACAGCGGAAGTAGGTGCCAGAGTTGCGCAATCGCTGGGCGTGCCGCGCGAGCAAATTATCACCCTGGATTTGCCAAAAGATACCGAAGAAGAAGCTGCAGCAGTGAAACAGGCGATTGGTGACGCCCCTTTCCTGCTGGTGACCTCCGCATCACATCTGCCGCGGGCGATGATCTTTTTTCAGCAGGAAGGGTTAAATCCGCTACCAGCCCCGGCGAATCAGTTGGCCATCGACTCGCCGCTTAACCCGTGGGAACGGGCAATCCCTTCTCCGGTCTGGTTGATGCATAGCGATCGTGTTGGCTATGAAACGCTTGGCCGCATCTGGCAGTGGCTGAAAGGTCCGTCAGGCGAGCCACGGCAAGAGTGATTTTGATGCCAGATCGAAGTTGCGCCGACTAAATCGTCCGGTATTAACCAGTTGCGCAACTTCATCCCATAACACATACAACCAACGCCGCCAGATGAACGACTCCGCCACTGGCGCGCGTTGCAGGTAACTCCAGAGCAAATCTTCCGCCAGAGAATTATCCATTAGTCGGAACAGTTCGTATTCTCGCGGTGCCCAAAGCATTAGTCCCGGCCCGACCATCGCCAGTAACTGATCGCTGCGCGAATCTTTCAACATGCTGCGTAAACAGAAGTTACCGTGAATCAGCACACAATTGTCGTTAAAGCCTTCAAATAATGCCGGGAGACATTCGCGAGTGCGAAACAGGATCCGCTTATCCTGCATCGTCAGACCGGTGTTATTGAACTGATTGAGCGTGGTCCATAGCACTTCAACATGTTGCCGGTACCATGAGGGCCAGAAATTTTCCTGAGTATTGTCGACCGCGCCGACGCAACCGCGACTGTCCTGACGGTGCCAGGCCAGTAAGGCTTCAACGATTTGGTCTTTGAGTTGTTCCCAGCGTTCTGGTGTTCGGGCTGGTGCCTCCACCGAAACACCACGCATCCGCTCCAGTAGCAGGACATCGGGGCCGGGGTGTTCTTCATGCGTCATCACACCATAAATAGTCGGCATACGGACAGTCCCACTTCTTGCCAGCATGGTGGTTTTCCATGCCAGTTGTCGGGCTTTTCCGGGCGTACTAAAGCTTCTTGCCATTAACGGCATTGGGTTTCCCTGGCTGTCATACAAAGCCCACAACGCCGTATCCGCTTTTTCATTGACGCACTCAATACGACTGAGTTTTTCGCCCAGTAAATGGCTTAATTCGGCACGCAGCTGTTCCATTCAGATTACCCTCATAAAAGCTACTGCTTTCATAATGAGCGCCAATATAAAAGATGTCACCTGAATGAGATCAATTGTTGAAAAGAAAAATTGAGGAAAATCGTAACGGTACGACACTCCTCCCAAAATTGGCTGAAGTGTCGTGAAGTGAAATTAGCGCATTTCAGCGCGAACGCGCTCAAGATCTTCAGGGGTATCCACACCTGTGCCAGGAACTTCCTGAGCAACAGCAACATGGATTTTTTCGCCGTACCACAGAACACGAAGCTGCTCTAACATTTCGATGTGTTCTAACGGACTTGCCTGCCAGTTGACGTAACGACGGATAAAGCCTGCACGGTAGCCATAAATACCAAGATGACGCAGGAAGTTATCGCCAACGGTTTCAAGGCCTTCTGCAAAACGATCACGATCCCAAGGAATGGTGGCGCGAGAGAAGTACAGTGCATACCCTTCAGCGTCGAGAACCACTTTCACCGCATTCGGGTTAAACGCTTCTTCCGCATTGTGGATTGGCACCGCCAGAGTCGCCATACCCACCTGACGCTGAGCGAGGTTATCAGCAACCTGACGAATGATTGTCGCAGGGATCATCGGTTCATCACCCTGCACATTAACGATCACCGTGTCGTCGCTGAATGCGCATTTTTCGACAACTTCCGCCAGACGTTCTGTTCCTGACTGATGATCGGCGCGCGTCATACATACTTCACCGCCAGCGGCTTCAACGGCGCGGGCAACATCCTCATGATCGGTTGCCACGATGATGCGCTCGGCACCTGATTCACGCGCGCGTTCAAGAACATGAACAATCATGGGTTTGCCGTTAATATCAACCAATGGTTTACCGGGCAGACGCGTGGACGCGTAGCGCGCGGGAATAATGACCACAAAACTCATGATTTACTCTCATCAGCAGTCAGCACGCGGGCTTCCGTTTCCAGCAACACTGGAATGCCATCACGCAGCGGGAAAGCGAGGTTGTCCAGTTTGCAAATAAGTTCTTGTTTTTCTTGGTTATACCAAAGTTTTCCGTTGCAAACCGGGCAGGCAATGATTTCAAGCAGACGATGATCCATAGTTCCTCCAGATGGATCGGGTTATGAATGCATAAATCTTATCATAATCATTTATGCGACGGGGTCTATTTCCCAGCCGGTGCGGCAATCAGTAAAGAGGCCTTGCGGGCAGCATCCTAATGTCACCCGCGTTGCCTGCTGCCAGCTCGCGAAATCAGTAATCGCCTGACGTAACCCTTTTTGCAGCATTGTCGTTGGTTTAATGCCTTCCTGTAACCACAGAGAGATAACTTCAAGGATGCCTGTCTGGCGATGCATTTTGGCATCCATTCGCCCAACTAATTGCCCACGATGTAATAACGGCAGAACAAAATAGCCATACTGGCGTTTCGGCGCTGGGGTATAGCACTCCAGCCGGTAGCTAAAATCAAAAAGCTGCTCTGCGCGTTTGCGATCCCAGACAACAGGATCAAAAGGCGAAAGTACCGCGCTGTGCGTTGCAGTGAGCTTTCCGGCCAGCGCACGCTCGAGTAGCGGCAGCAAATCAGCATGCAGCCAAAGATTGCCCAATTTTTCAACATGCACAGCAATGATTTGCTGCTGTTCAGCCCTCGCTTCGCGCCACGCCGCCAGTGCCGGACGTTTCAGCCGATAGTAATCTGCCAGCCACTGTTCGCGGAATATTCCCAGGCTACGCGCACTGTTATCCAGCATGATGATTTCTGCTTCTGTTTGCGAAACGAGATCGCGCTCATCATCCCAGTCAGGCATGACACGGTGGGTTAAATCATAAACGCGCTGGAAGTTGCGCCGTTCAATCACCATCACCTTTCCGGCAGTAAATAAACCTTCCAGATGCCGTTTATGCGGCTTCCATTCCCACCAGCCGCTTGCACCTTTACGAGGATGCTCAAAATCGGCTGAACGTACCGGCCCCTTATCATGAATATGCTGAATTAACTGTGCAATTTCCGCCTCATGTTCCTGCATCCAGGCGTCTTTGTATTTCCAGCCCATTTTTTCAGGTGCCAGCATGCGGTGGCGAATAAGACGAAAGTCGCTACGCGGCATAAAGCAGGCTTCATGCGCCCAGTATTCCATTAATTCGCCACGCGCCAGAGACTCATCCAGCCACTGGGCAGGATAATTTCCCAGACGACTGAAAAGCACCAGATATGGACTACGGGCAACAATATTGATGGTATCGATTTGCAGCAAGGACATGCGGGAGATCGTTGCCGGAATATCCTCCAACGACGCTCGACGGCGGGGTTTGTTTAACAGGCCTTGTGCGGCAAGGTGAAGATTACGCGCATCAGCAAGGGAGAGGTGCGGCAGCGACATTCATGACTCCATCAATCGAACGCTGCCGCGGCGTAACTAGTTGCCAGAAGCCAGCAAGGTTAGTTGCGTAAGCAGTTTCGCTGGTTCATCACCTGAAAGCTGTGCGTCTACAGGCAAATACCACCAATTTTCTTCTGCAAAGGCCCGGCATTTCACCGCATCTTTTTCAGTCATTACCAGCGTTTGCCCGGCGCTTACCAACGCACTGACATCCGCATGGTTCAAAGACTGATGATCGGCCAGCGGTACACATTTTTCCGGTTGTACGCCACACATCTTCAGCGTGGCAAAAAAGCGCGGCGGATGCCCAATCCCCGCCATCGCCACTACATGTTCAAGCTGAGCAACGTCACAACGCGTACCGGTACGTAAATTCACCGCCTGACCCGGCAGCAGATGCATGGGGATTTCACCGCTGCGAGGGACACCGCCGTTGACGATTACCGCATCAACCGACTTTAAGCGCCCCGCTCGCTCACGCATTGGCCCCGCCGGCAACCACCAGCCATTGCCAAAGCGACGCACACCATCAATAACGACAATTTCCACATCACGCGCCAGACGGTAATGCTGTAAACCGTCGTCGGTTACGATGATCTGCACATCAGGGTGTTGCGCCAGAATGGCTTTTACCGCATCAGAACGAACGGGAGAAACCGCAACAGGCGCATCAGTGCGTTGATAAATCAACACAGGTTCATCACCCGCCTGTGCTGTTGTGGTATCTGCCGACAATAACAGCGGATAAGATTCAGCCTTACCACCATATCCCCGCGATACGACCCCCACGCGAATACCGCGCTGTTGCAACTGTTCCACCAGCCAGACAACGACCGGGGTTTTTCCGTTGCCGCCTGCGGTGAGATTACCAACCACGACAACCGGTACGGGGGCACGCCAGGCGCGCTTCAGTTTTAGTTTATAGCAAAGACGGATCGCGCCACTCACCAGGCCATACAACCAGGAGAGTGGCAGCAATAGCCGCCACAAAGGGGATTCACCAGACCAGATTTTTTCGATCATTGGCCAAACTGCATTTTGTGAAGTTGCGCGTAAACGCCGCGGTGCTCAAGCAAATCGTTATGCGTACCGCGTTCCACAATGACACCATCCTCGACGACCACGATTTCGTCTGCCTTTTCAATGGTAGACAAGCGGTGGGCAATCACCAGAGAGGTACGGTTTTTCTGCAACTCATCCAGTGCCGCCTGAATCGCACGTTCGGATTCGGTATCCAGAGCCGAGGTAGCTTCGTCCAGAATCAGAATCGGGCTATCACGCAACAAGGCTCGAGCGATAGCAATACGCTGACGCTGACCGCCAGAGAGCAGCACGCCGTTTTCACCAATCACTGTATCGAGACCGTTATCCATCTTATTGATGAAGTCCATGGCGTAGGCCATACGCGCCGCTTCTTCAATTTGCTCACGGCTGTACTGTTCAGTCCGTGCGTAAGCAATGTTGTTAGCAACCGTATCGTTAAACAGATGGACATTCTGCGACACCAGAGCAACCTGGTTACGTAACGACGCCAGGGTATACTCGCGCAGATCGTGACCATCCATCAGGATTTCGCCTTCATCAATATCGTAAAAACGCGTGATCAGGCTGGCGATGGTTGATTTACCCGAACCAGAGCGTCCAACCAGAGCAACCGTCTTCCCTGCCGGAATTTTCAGGTTGATGTTACGCAATGCAGGTACGTCACGTCCCGGATAAGTAAAGGTGACATTGCGGAATTCCACGTCGCCAGTCGCACGCTCGATCACGCGCTTACCTTCATCTTTCTCCTGCTCACTGTCCAGAATGGTAAACAGCGTCTGACAAGCCGCCATACCGCGCTGGAACTGGGCGTTAACGTTGGTCAGCGATTTCAGCGGACGCATCAGTGCAATCATTGAAGAGAAAACAACGGTAATCGTACCGGCAGTCAGGCTATCCATGACACTTGGGAAGCTCGCCGCATACAGAACAAACGCCAGCGCCAAAGAGGCGATCAGCTGAATGATCGGATCAGAGATGGAAGAGGCTGAAACCATTTTCATCCCCTGAAGACGCATTCGGTTGCTGACTTTATCAAAGCGTTTCGTTTCCACTTCCTGACCACCGAAAATCAATACTTCTTTGTGGCCCTTCAGCATTTGTTCTGCGCTGGTGGTCACCTGCCCCATGGTGTTCTGCATGTTTTTACTGATGTTGCGAAAACGCTTCGATACTACGCGAATCGCAATCGAAACAATCGGTGCCAGCACAATCAAAATGATCGACAGTTGCCAACTGTAATAGAACATCATGATGAACAGGCCGATGATCGACGCACCTTCACGCACAACAGTAATCAGTGCGCCGGAAGAAGAAGAAGCAACCTGTTCGGAATCGTAGGTAATACGTGACAACAGCGTACCCGTTGACTGTTTGTCAAAGAATGAAACTGGCATTCCCATCATGTGACCAAACAGGCGGCGACGCATGGTCATTACCACCTTTCCTGATACCCAGGAGATACAGTAGCTGGAGACATAGCTGGTGATACCACGTAAAATCATCAGCCCGATCACCACCAGCGGCATCCACACCAGCACGGAGCGATCTGTTTTACCAAAGCCATCATCAAGAAGTGGCTTAAGGAGCGATAACATGAAGGTATCGCTGGCTGCGTTGAGGATTAACGCTACGCCCGCCACGATCAGACCCGCTTTAAAAGGCGCAATGGTTGGCCACAGTCGGCGGAACGTCTGCCACGTAGAGAGATCTTTGTCGTTATGCATTCAAAAAACCAGCATTTGTTGAAATAGCCGCATATTCTACCCGTTATCCACTGGCACGCCAAACCACTGATGATACCAACGAGGTAAAATTTGCTCCCTGAGGCTGCTAATCCGCCAGCCTTGCGCTGAAAAATTGACTGTCACTTGACCCTGATGTGGAGTATCAAGCCATTGATATCCTTGCTGTTGATAGCGATGCTTAACTTTATTAGAGGGCAATCGCCATGCGTTATAGCGCGATGCCGATGCGAGTGCCACTTTTCCATTCACTCGCTGAATTAATGGCAACGATGATGAGGTATTACTGCCATGGTGAGGTACCTGAAGCAATGTTGTCTGCACTTGCTGCCAGTAACGGCTTAGCATCTTTTGTTCAGCGGGGACTTCAATATCACCGGTTAGAAGAATGCTATTCGTCCCGTCATCAACCTTAACCACACAGGAATGGTTATTTCCTTTATCGTTGCTACCTTGTAAAGGCCAGTGCGCGCTGAAACGCAATCCTTGCCATTGCCACGCTTCGCCACGCACACAGGGCTGATGATGTTCCCAGTTTAACGGACTTCTGATCCATAACATCGGCCATATATGCAATATTGAATCCAGCCCTCCCCGGTGATCCAGATGTTCATGGCTCAGAATAACGCCTTCCGGTTCAAGATTATGCCAGTGGAGCCAGGGGATAATCAGTTGTTGCCCACTATCCCCTTCAGGCCAGGCCAGTCCTGTGTCATAGAGAATCGCTTTGCCGTTTCTGGCTATCACCATTGCCAGCCCTTGCCCGACATCAAGCATGTACAGCTGCCACTCGTCAGGTCGAGGTTTTTGCCACAGCGGCCAGCACATCAGCAAGCCTCCAGCCACACACATTGCTGGCAACGTTCGCCAGGCGTTTAATCGCCATACCACCAGTAAGAACCATGGGGAAAATGATAGCCATTGCCAACGTTCAGCAATGTTGATCCACCCTTCCGGCAAACTCTTTAACCCCCAGAAAAGTAAAGCCAAAGACCGGTCGGCAAGAAACCATAACCCTTGCTCCAGGATTAACGGCCCGCTTAAATGCACAACCATCGCGGCGAGGATCAACGGAACCGTGATAAATGTCACCAAGGGAATTGCTAATAGATTTGCAATAAACGAGGTCAGACTAATGCCATGAAATATGACGATTTGCACGGGCATAAGCAGAAGTGTGATTCCCAGTTGCAGATGGATGAGGGAAACAACTGCACGCAATACCGGCGGCAGTTGCCACTCAGGACAGGGAAACCACTGGTACCAAAAAATCAGTGCCGCGACCGCAGCGGCAGAGAGCCATAAACTTTGCGAGAGAATGGCAACAGGATCCATCAGCAAAATTGCCGCCAGACAACATATCCATACATCCCAGCCACTCCACTGTCGCCCACTTAACTTAAGCATTCCCCACGTAGCAAGCGCCACCATGGTACGCAATGCAGGAGGTTGCATTCCCGTCAACCAGGCATAAAAAGCAGCACAGCAGATTCCGCCAATTAATGGTATTTGCCAGTGGATCCAGCGCCCAGGCAGAAAAATTTGTCCACTGCGAATGAGTCCGGCAGCCAGCAACGCCGCAAAAGCGATGTGCAATCCCGATATCGCCATTAAATGCGCCGTTCCAGTATCGCGCATGATATTTTTGATTTCTTTGGGGACGGATAACCGTTCCCCCATACCTAAACCAAGAATAACCGCATTCCACGGATAGGGTTGCAGCGTTGTTTGTAGTGACGCCAGATACTGTGCACGCAGGCTACAATTCGGTTCAATGACACTTGCCTGCAGAAAACGGCCGGTGAGCGGCTGATGCTGGGCAATGGCATAACGCTGGCTATCAAAGCCGCCATCATTAAGTTGGCCATGAACTGCACGAACTTTGAGTTTCATTGACCATTGTTGTCCAGCACAAACCGCTTGCGGAAGATATTCGCCATACATCACGAGACCTGACGCAGGGAATATACGTCGACCTTGTAGATGAGTAATTTGACCGTAATGAGTGGTCATGCCGTCAGTTGCAGTGATCTCAACAATTGCATCCTGCGTCGCGCCAGTTAAGGTTTCTCCTGCCCACAAAATTTGCTTTGCTGATAATATGCCCCAAACGAAAAACAGCAACGTCAGCGCGATATAACGGACGGTTTTAACAGGGATAAATGCCAGTACGCAGGCGAAGAGAGTCAGAAACGCAAGGGTTAATGTCCCAGGCAATTGGGGCAAAATCAGCAACGGAAAAATTCCGCTAATTATGCATACACCGACTGTCGTTATTTTCATGCACCCCTCCCTGTTTATGGAAAGTGTGCAACTTTGTTGAGCGGTTGTCTGGTGGGAATTTTGCGTTCCCCGAGGCATATTCAGAAGAATTTAACGAAAGGGTGAAAACTGTTCAAAACTCTGCGAGGCAGCTTCCAGTTCCAGATTAGAGAAATGAAAAAAGCACCCGACAGGTGCTTTTCTCTCGTTCAAGTTTGAGTAAAAAACTTAACCGTAAATATTGGCGCGATCGCGCAGTTCTTTACCAGGTTTAAAGTGAGGAACGTATTTTCCTTCCAGTTCTACTTTATCGCCAGTCTTCGGATTACGTCCGGTACGTGGTGCGCGGTAGTGCAAAGAGAAACTGCCGAAACCGCGGATTTCAATACGCTCGCCCTGCGCAAGAGTCGAGGCCATATGCTCCAGCATCTCTTTTACTGCATCTTCAACCGTCTTGGCGGGAATGTGCGATTGCTGGGTGGCAAGTCTTTCTATCAATTCTGACTTGGTCATGATTCCTCCGGTTCCTTAAAGGCAAATTAAGCGGCTGCTGTTGCTGCATTGATTAAGGGCGGCCGTAGCCGCCCTTAGTGCTTGATTACAGGACGAAACCTGCAATCTG
>OGUJ01001808.1_pt1 | contig 11900 bp, 14 predicted proteins | sample 1573661 | NCBI WGS metagenome assembly OGUJ01 (sample SAMEA2581933, study PRJEB24529) | metagenome | biome: Human gut stool | place: China | collected 2011
TGTATAGGGTGGGGGTATCCTCTTTATAAGTATGGTTTTTTTAGAGTATTTTCAATCATCGGGTGATGATTGAAAATACTCTAAAATAGAGATGCGATGGTAAATCTGAATTGTAATGGTTTGATTTTTAAAATTATTCCATGGTTACTTTTCGTTCAGCTTGGCATTGAGGTCTGGCGTTAGAATGTTTAGTGACTTAACTAATAGAGACATATCGTAAATGTTTCGCCCTTTGTACTTAGGGTTATCCTTGCTTGTACGAATTTTTGTAAGCAATCCGTAATTTTCAAGTTCTTGGAGTGAGCGTTGAACTGTTCTTGATGAAACTCCCATTCTAACCGCGATGCTCTCTTGAGATGGATGTGGCCAATCATAGGGTTTCCACCAGTGAATAATTAGATGAAGTAGCACATTGAATGTTGTGGGGGTCATATTGAGTGCGCCCTGCAGGAAGAAAAGGGATGTAGGAATGGCTGACCATCCCATGCTTAATGCTTCCTTCCCCCATTTAGATTCAAGTGTCTGTTTTTGAAGGTCTAAATTATTTTTTTGATCTGACATATACCAACCTGCTAAGCTGAAGTCTTCTAAGAAGACTTCAGCTTAGCAGGTTGGTAAACTAATTCATATAATTAGTACGACACCAGCGCGCTTATAATATCATTATATTTAACTATACTTAATCTACACTCACCTCTTGGTAGCGCGATTAAGTTACGCAGCTCCCTTGAGGCTCTAAACCTCCCTTTAGGTGGGCAGCGATTAAGTTACGCGTCTTCCTTCAGGAGCTTGAAACCGCCCTCACGGTTAGTTTTAACCCTGAGGAACTACAACTTAAACTGTTTGCTAACGTTAGTTTTTGTTGTTAAAACCGCCCTTAGAGGCGGTTTTTTTATGCGCGAAATAAAATGAGAACAATAGTTTACGTAGATGGGTTCAATTTTTATCACGGATTGGTGAAGCGTTCGGGATATAAGTGGTTAGACCTTTATAAGCTCTTTGAAGAACAACTGCTTCCGATAAGAGCAAGAGAATCACAGTTGATTCAGGTGAAATTCTTTACTGCTGAGATCAAAGCAAAGTTTGCTTCTCAGGGGGAATTGGCGCACCAGGCTCAGCAAGCCTACCATCGAGCATTAGTACAGATCTATGGTGATAAGCTACAGATAATCAAAGGTTATTACTCAGAGCGTCAGGAATGTGCAATGACCTTTAATGAAGGGCAGCCGCCATCAAAAACGGATAGAACAACGGTCTGGAAGTTAGAAGAAAAGCAGACCGACGTTAGAATGGCTTTAGAAATGTATCGCGATGCGATTCGTGGTGAGGCAGAACAGTTAGTTCTCTGCACTAACGACTCAGATATGATACCGCCAATAGAAATGATAAAAGCCGATCGGCCTGAGTTAAAAATAGGAATCGTAGTGCCAAGGGAACAAGATACTAGTCGAGTGATTAGTAGTCTGGCTAGTTTAGGGGATTGGAGCTTGCCATATGTATCCTATGAAGCCTTAAGGTTAGCTTTATTGCCTGATAAAGTCCCCACTAGGCGGAAGCCAATACTGAAGCCAAATCACTGGTAAACAGCCGGATCTTCTTGTGATCCTTTTACTCTCGTCGTAATCTCATGTCCTGCAAACAAAAAAACCACCGCTACCAACGGTGGTTCGTTTGCCGGAATCAAGAGCTACCAACTCTTTTTTCCGAAGGTAACTGGCTTTCACGGAGCGCAGATACCAAAACTGTCCTTCCAGTGTAGCCGCAGTCAGGCCACCACTTCAAGAACTCTGTAGAAGCACTCTACTACTCTGCTCCGTGAATCCTGTTACCAGTGGCTGCTGCCAGTGGCGCTTTGTCGTGTCTTTCCGGGTTGGACTCAAGATGATAGTTACCGGACAAGGCGCAGCGGTCGGACTGAACGGGGGGTTCGTGCATACAGTCCAGCTTGGAGCGAACTGCCTACCCGGAACTGAGTGTCAGGCGTGGAATGAGATAAACGCGGCCATAACAGCGGAATGACACCGGTAAACCGAAAGGCAGGAACAGGAGAGCGCACGAGGGAGCCACCAGGGGGAAACGCCTGGTATCTTTAAGTCCTGTCGGGTTTCGCCACCACTGATTTGAGCGTCAGATTTCGTGATGCTTGTCAGGGGGGCGGAGCCTATGGAAAAACGGCAACGCCGCATCCTTTTTCAGCCCTTCCTGATTTCCGCTTAGTCTCTTTATCCAGCCATTCGTGAGCTGGCAACGCCCGCCGCAGTCTCACGGCAGGAGCGCAGCGACCGAGTGAGCGAGGAGGCGTCATTTCACCGGGATCTGCATTTCGCACTTACACACCGGTGCTGCATTTTTCTCCTGCCACATGAAGCGCTTCACTGATTCCCGCACCCGTGCCAAGATAGTAAGCCAGTATACACTCCGCTAGCGCTGCGTGACTGGTTCAGGGCTGCGCCCCGAAACCCGCCAACACCCCTCAGCTACTGGATATCACAACATGCCATCTGAGTATGATGAACAACGGGATGCGACTGATGCTCTGCTTCCCGGCGAATATGACCTTTTTGATTTAATGGCGCAGGTTACTGAAGAGAACCTGCACGCCCCGGTGGATTTTGGGCCGCCTGTCGGCCGGGAAGCGTTATAGCTTTTTCGCTTACCAGCGTACGTGGTAATACGCCGGTATTACATCTTATTTCTTTATTTTCATGTAATTACAGGTGGTTGTAATACGTTGCGTATTACATAAATAAACGGGGACTTCAGTTTTTACCTTTTAATTCATGCAATTGCGATGAAAATCGCGGTTGCGTATGGTGTATGGCCATTTAAGGGATAATGTAACCTGACTTTTAAAGAATGAATCTATCTTTGGCAGCGCATGAGATCGATAAAAAGCGTTCCACATTAGGCGGTTCATGTATCCATGAACCGGAAAGGACAAAAATAAGACAATTGTAAGACATTTTTTGCGTTTTACTCTTATTTTTGGACTATTATGAGACAAGTGTAAGACATTATGGGCGGTATATGGCGAATTTTAACCCTGGTCCAAGAACAGCCATTGCAGCTGTCAGGGATTCCAAGAACGATATAGAAACCTGGAAGAAAAATGGTATCCGTAGGGAAGAGATTGTGACTGTGCTGAATGAACGTTACGGCCTGAATATCTCACTGGTTGCGTTTGATAAGGCTCTTTACAGATTGAGAAAAAGTACAGATGAACCGTCTCTTGCTGATGTGGATTCTGTGTCTGCTGCAGAAACGAATTTCTCTGAAGCCAGTGGGCCTGAAAATGGTTTTTTTCTGTCCGAGAATGACTTCATGCGAGCAGAAGAAGAATCTCAAAGAATGGTTGAGTCATTCAGAGATAGCCTTGGCAGGAAGAAAGGATTCTGATTTTGAATTCTAAGTAGTGAAATAGTGGATCCTCTACTCGAAATTGTCGGACACCTGCAATTACCTACCGTGCCTTACGGCTTGGTCAATGCCTTACGGCCACGCAATAAATTGCGTCCCCGTTCACCGTTTTCGGATAAGAAGAACATCGGAAACAGGACTTACCCCGGCTGAATGGTGTGAAATTCTGCGCTATGCACTTGCGCGCATACTCATGCATGCCGTAAAAACAGAGTCTGCGCGTTTCTGGCGGGTTTTCGGGTGGTTTGTTGCCTTGTTTTACCGGTTTCCCGTCAGAAACGCCCTGAGAGCCTCTCAGGCGGTGCACGCAACGGATGTTATGGTAAATAACACTTAATCATTACCAGCGTAGCCATTAAAGGCTGTGGCGAAGCCTTCTGCAAAAGGCCTAGCTCTTCTTTATTTCCGAGTTCCTTCCGCTTGTTTCTTCTCTGGTAGAATGTGCGGATTCTGCCATCCGGATATTGAGGTTTTTTTCGTGAACATTGATGAAGTTGCTAAGTGGCGTCCTTTTAAGGATCAGGATGGCAATATATGGGATTTGTCATTTCTTGATGCACATGAGGTTTCTTATACTCATTGTTCTCCTGGTAAACCTGACATTGTGTACAAGTTCACTGTTTCTTACTCATTTCATTGTTTTTGCAAGGATTATCCAGAGCAGACTGAGGAAGAAAAATTATCGTTGATGTATGATGCAGGCAAAGACTCGAGGCCATTTTGTAAGATCCGATATGCTCTTGCTCGAGATAAGCTGAGAGCTATCATTGAAGGATTGGGGAACTCGAAGGTTATCCATGCTGGCTATGGTAGTTATGCTGTTGTAGAGATTACGGTGAATGAAGGTGAAAGTGAGTTCTACTTTGTGCCTTTTAAGGTATATCGTGAGCGTAAAAAGCTGCGCCTTCATGTAACAAGTGCTTATCCTGTCAATGAGAGACCGTCAGGTAAGCCAGTTAGCTTTTTCAAGATAGCTCACAATCTCCTGCGCGGGAAACCATTACCTAAACCCCATATGTAACAAAGCCCGCTTAGTTGCGGGCTTCGCCAGAAATTTCTTCTGGTATTCAGAACACCTTTACCGGGCTTGGCCTCGACCAACATTGCTGTTGGTAGTGGGATGTCTGGTATTACCAGTCTGCTGCATCCTTAAAGCAATTGTAGGTAGAGTGATGTAGATTTGCAACCAACATTTTGGTTGTACCTATATACTAACTTTTCTCAATACCCCACCCAATCCCTTGCGGTATCTGGCTTTCTTGAAATAGCCGACTAAAGAGCACCTAAAACCTAACTGTACATTCTGCTCCCTATATTGCTGGGCAGATACCCCACCATATGTAAACCGGCGGCTGGAAATATCCTGCCGGTGGGTTGTCGATATGCTGGCTGTCATGCGGTCTGTTTTAGGTATACTACCCAGAGTAAACACATAAATTTCATGGTAGGTATGCAGTGAGTAAGCAGGGTCATAATCTACTCAATCTTACACAGGCTGCTGAGGCTGTAGGTATCACAAGAAAAACACTTTACTCCCATATTGATAAGGGTTTGGTGAGTGTTACCCGTCAGCAAGGTAAACGGTATGTCGATGTGTCCGAGCTAATCAGGCATTACGGATCTGTATCCTTACCTGAGGGAAAAGTAAACGCCGTTACACGGTCACAAAATAAACATGATGACGATACAATCTTGGCTATGCAGCGGGAGCTGGTCGAGCTGAGGAAGCTCATCGAGAAGCAACAATTGTTGCTTGAGGATAAACAGGAGGCGGACCGGCTTCGGGAACAGGTGGTCGGGTTGCAAAATGAGCGTGACGCAACAGCTCAGGAGCTGGAAAAAGTGAAATCGGAGCTGGAAGCTACGCGGAATAATGGCTTTTGGAAACGCTTATTTGGTGGATGATATGACTATACAAAATTTTCGCATAGGCTTTGAACGCATCGTTTTTCTGGTGTTGTTATTTTTTGCAGTTAACGCGGTGCTATTCTTTGGCATCACCCTGTTCGATCCTGAATGGAAAGCATGGCAGCGAGATTGGGCGCTTAAGTGCTTAATTATTTTCGCTGAAATAATGATCTCTGGTCAGGTTCTACTTTGGGTGGCTTATGGCTTTGCAGGGAAACCGTTTAAGCCTAACTTTAATCCGTTAACATATGTGCATCGGCTTTAATTAATTTGACGGCGTTGCTACACCGGTGCATTATCCATGAAACGAAAAAACCACCCGGCAAGGTGGTTTTTCGAAGGTTCAGCAAACCGGCAAGTTTCTGAACCGTGGTAACAGTCTTGTGCGAGACGTGTCACCAAATACTGTCCTTCCAGTGTAGCCGCAGTCAGGCAACCACATCAAGAATCTTTTAACTGAGATTCTGTCGATACTACCTCGCACATCTCTGTTTACCGTATTGGCTGTTGCCATTAGCGGCACTTTGCCGTGTCTGTTGGGGTTGGAATCGTGAGAATAGTTACCCAGCATGCGCAGCGGTCGGACTGAACGGGGGGTTCGTGCATACAGTCCAGCTTGGAGCGAACTGCCTACCCGGAACTGAGTGTCAGGCGTGGAATGAGATAAACGCGGCCATAACAGCGGAATGACACCGGTAAACCGAAAGGCAGGAACAGGAGAGCGCACGAGGGAGCCACCAGGGGGAAACGCCTGGTATCTTTAAGTCCTGTCGGGTTTCGCCACCTCTGACTTGAGCGTCGGTTTTTGTGATGCTCGTCAGGGGGGCGGAGCCTATGGGAAAACGCCAGCTGCGTGGCCTTTTCCGGGTTCTTGTTTTTTGCTCACATGTTTCTTTTGGTGTTATCCCCTGATTCTGTGGATAACCGCATTACCGTCTTTGAGTGAGCTGATACCGCTCGCCGCAGCCGAACGACCGAGCGTAGCGAGTCAGTGAGCGAGGAAGCGGAAGAGCGCCTGATGCTGCATTTTCTCCTTACGCATCTGTGCGGCATTTCACACCCGGCATGGCGCACTTTTCATACAATCTGCACTGATGCCGCATGGTTAAGCCAGTATACACTCCGCTATCGCTACGTGACTGGGTCATGGCTGCGCCCCGACACCCGCAAAAACCCGCTGACGCGCCCTGACGGGCTTGTCTGCTCCCGGCATCCGCTCACAGACAAGCTGTGACCGTCTCCGGGAGCTGCATGTGTCAGAGGTTTTCACCGTCATCTCCGAAGCGTGCGAGGCAGCTGCGGTAAAGCTCGTCAGCGTGGTCGTGAAGCGCTTCGCAGATGTCAGCCTGGTCGTCGGCGTCCAGTTCATTCAGTTTTTCCAGCAGGGTCAGCGTCTGGCTTCTGATGAAGCGGGCCATGTTAAGGGCGGTTTTTTCCTGTTTAGTCACAGTTCTGTTTCTCCATGTGTGGGGAGTCTGTCGGAGGTTTTTAATGATACCGGTGAAACGCGAAAGGATGCTCACGATACGGGTCACGGATGAGGAACATGCGCGGCTGCTGGCACGTTGTGAGGGAAAACAACTTGCGTCATGGATGCGTAAGGTCTGCCTGGGGGCACCGCCATCGAAAACGTCAGGTCTTCCGACACTGGCACCGCCGCTGTTGCGCCAGTTCGCTTCGGTCGGCAATAACCTGAATCAGATAGCCCGGAAGATAAACAGCGGACAGTGGTCGGGGCATGACCGGGTTCATGTGGTGGCTGCACTGATGGCCATCGGGGATGAGCTGCGCCGGCTGCGTCTGGCCGTCAGGGAACAGGGGACGCGGGATGATAGTTAAGTTTCATGCCCGGGGAAAAGGCGGTGGCAGTGGTCCGGTTGATTACCTGCTGGGAAGGGAGCGTAACCGGGAAGGGGCAACGGTGCTTCAGGGTAATCCGGAAGAAGTCCGGGAACTCATCGATGCCACGCCATTTGCGAAGAAATACACGTCCGGTGTTCTCTCGTTCGCGGAGAAGGCGCTGCCAGCGGGAGGACGTGAAAAAGTGATGGCGAGTTTTGAGCGTGTACTGATGCCCGGTCTCGAAAAAAATCAGTACAGCATCCTGTGGGTGGAGCACCAGGACAAGGGACGGCTTGAGCTGAATTTTGTCATTCCGAACATGGAGCTACAGACCGGAAAACGCCTCCAGCCGTACTACGACCGGGCAGACAGGCCGAGAATTGATGCCTGGCAGACGCTGGTGAATCACCATTACGGGCTGCATGACCCCAACGCCCCGGAGAACCGCCGGATACTGACTCTCTCTGATAACCTGCCGGAAACGAAACAGGCGCTTGCTGAGAGCATTACACGGGGGATAGACGCTCTTTATCATGTCGGGGAGATAAAAGGCCGTCAGGATGTGATTCAGGCGCTCACAGAGGCGGGGCTTGAAGTGGTCAGGGTGACGCGAAGCAGTATCAGCATTGCAGACCCGAACGGCGGGAAGAATATCAGGCTGAAAGGAGCATTTTATGAGCAATCTTTTACAGACGGGCGCGGAGTTCGAGAAAAAGCTGAAAGAGAGAGCCGAATCTACAGAGAAAATGCTGAACGACGAGTTCAGGAAGCTCGAAGAATCTGTAAGCAAGGCTGTGACATCAAACGAGACGAAAATCAAAGACGCTATAGCCCTGTTCACAGCTTCGACAGAGGAATCACTGAAAAAACACCGGGAAGGGGTGAAAGAGGCGATGATGCAGCACCGGAAGGACGTGTTAAAGCTGGCAGGGAATACGGGCGTGATGTTACTGGGGATAGTCTTTCTCCTGTTTACCGCGAGTGGCGGGACGCTCTGGTATCTTGGCGGGAGGATACAGGCGAACCTGGAAGAAATCAGGATACAGGAAGAAACATTGCAGAAACTGAACGCGAAGACATGGGGCGTGGAGTTTGTGCAGGACGGGAGAAGGAAATTTCTGGTCATCCCGCAGGGGAAATCGGCAACGGTGATTCCCTATCAGGGGAAGGACTGGGTACAACTGACGGAGTGACACAGAGTGACGGAGCTGGAAAGACATTTGCTGAACGCATTAGAGCAACTGCAACAGGACTATATGCAGCGGCTGAACGAATGGGAGAGCGCCTTCGTGGAATTGCAGAAAATGTTTTCGCTTACGCAACGGGACAACGCGATGCTGAACGAGCAGGTCATGCAGTTGAGTCAGCAGGTGCAGCACTTGAGCGAGCGGACAGAACGCTTGAGCCAGTTATACAGCGAGAACAGGAGATAAGGGACGAACGGCTGATACAGGAACGCGAACATGCGTTATCCCTGGAGCGTGAGCGCCAGCTGGAAATACAGGAACGCACACTGGATGGTCCTTCACTGGGATGGTGAAACTATGAAAAATGGCAGGTTAAGTGGATTAAGACGGGCTAATGTGGTCTGTACCATCTGGTTGCATAGGTATTCATGCGGTTAAAATTTATCAGGCGCGATCGCGGCAGTTTTTTGGGTGGTTTGTTGCCATTTTTACCTGTCTGCTGCCGTGATCGCGCTGAACGCGTTTTAGCGGTGCGCGTAATGCGACGTTATGGTAAATAGATGAGTTAGGCCTAAGTCATGACAGATAAAACGACCGATATTAAAATGGCTTTAGAAAACATGATCAGATTTCGTGACACTATAGAGAGATTGGGAGGTTCTATGGCGAAAGAGTTTGATGTTGAGACCAAAGGAAAACGTACTTATTCTATGAATAACGATATGAGTGATTTATATAATGTAATATCACGGGCTGTTGAAGCGTCTGGTGCCGATCATTCAATTAATGAAAAATTGACAAATGTCTTGAAAAGAGAATTAGTTGATTATGTCAGCATTGCGCATCTAAAAACCAAATTGTCTGTATTATATGAGTTTGAAAAGAATTATTTGCAGCTTATCGCAGAATATAAGGAAGAAATAAAATTTGCTTCCTCTTTGCAAGAGGATTTACGTAAAGAACGTGCTAAATTCTTTTCTGAGACATTAAAAGAGGTTCATCAAACTCTAAATGAATCTCAAGTTGATAATGAAGTGGCATCAAAATGGATTAAAGAACTTGTTGGTAGTTATACCAAAAGCTTGGATCTAAGCGGAGGCCTTGTTGAAGAGCATACATTAGATACAATTGCTTGTATTCGCGCTGAGGCTAAATTAAATAAACCATCTATTGAGCCGGGCAATAACTAATTATGGCCGGGGGTAGACATATAAATAGTTTGCTTTATGTTCTTGTGGCTATATTAGAACGTAAAGTGAATGACTTTAAATTGTCTTCGTCGGAACTTCCTGAGATATTGGCTGCTTTACGAGAGGCAAGGGAATGCCTTGTATCGCGCAGCATCAATGAAGATCCTCAGTTATATTCGGCATTATTTTTATATGAAAAAAATGAAGGGTTGCTAAGTCTTTCATTTGAGAGAGAATACTCTATTTTTATTAACTCCAATTTAGAGTGCATATTGAGAAAAGTTTCTGATATAAAAGATAAAAAGCAGGGTAAACTGCAAAAAATAATGAATGAATTTGTGAGGTTCAAATATTCAAGCGGCGATTCTTGTGCGGATCTTTTGTTTTTGAGTGGTAAACTTGAACAGATACGTAAAATATATGAAGTCTTTGATAGGGATAGAAATAGACTTGAATTTCTTAACTATATGATGAAGAAAGAACGTGTTATTTTTGAAAGAGAGTTTGAACGGCTTTTAGGTGAAAAAAATGGGGATTTTTAGTCAGATTGGTAGCGCTTTGCTTAATTGTATTAGTAAGCCTGTTGATGCACTCTGTGAATGGGCTAAAGAACCATTGAAAGATAGGGAATATAGAAGAGAGGAGGCTTCAAAGGAGTCTGAACATAAGCGCAACATGGATGTCTTGACGGCCAAGAAACGTGTTGAACATGAACTCAGAATGAGTGAATTGAATGCTGAATATGAGCTGAGAGAAAAAGAGAAAACTCTTGAAGTTGATCTAGAGGTTCGTCGCGTTCGCGAAATAGAAAAAGCAGTAGCTGAGATCCAGGAATGGAGAAAGTCACAGGAACTTGAGAGGATGGAGCGAACAACAGCAGCTATTGCACGTTACAAGGAGCAATTAACGAAATTAAATATAGAAGTGATTAACTCTATTGGGAACATGCAGCTTGATTTAAAGGAGCGCGCACAGAAATTTGTCTATGAGAAAGCTGTACAATATAAGCGCCTGCAAGATGAAGCAACTGAAGAGGCTATGAATGATCTTATAAGGATTGAGGAAAAGTTTGGTGATAATGAAAGAGCTAAAGATATTTTAATTCGTGCAGTTGATACTAAGATGGGGAATGTTATTGATACGTCAACTCGGTTTTTGGAAGAATTAAATAGAGATATTGTTAGTTTAAACCAAAGTATTGATAGGCTGACTAATCAAGGACAAAAATTCATTGAAAGTCATTTGGAGCGTTTTCATATTGTTGATGCGACATCTTCTTTATATATTACAGGTGATGAGAAAGAACGATTGTTGCTGAAAAATATTAATTAGTATTTTGTGAGTAATAGCGATCATTATTTTTAATGGTCGCATTGTTTGTTCTTGCGGTTGCTAATCATTAGTTTTTGTCTTGTGGTTGAAAACTGAGCGCTATGGCTATGACCTGGGAGTGGGAGTGAAAAGATTCAAGGATCCTCTTGTGATCCTTTTTTTCTGCGCGTAATCTGCTGCCTGTAAACAAAAAAACCACCGCTACCAACGGTGGTTTGTTTGCCGGAATCTAGAGCTACCAACTCTTTCTTCCGAAGGTAACTGGCTTGGTGGAGCACAGATACCAAATACTGTCCTTCTAGTGTAGCCGCAGTTAGGCCACCACTTCAAGAACTCTTAATATCTCAATCCACCTTGTCCAGTTACCAGTGGCTGCTGCCAGTGGCGCTTTGTCGTGTCTTACCGGGTTGGACTCAAGACGATAGTTACCGGATAAGGCGCAGCGGTCGGGCTGAACGGGGGGGCGTGCACACAGCCCAGCCTAGAGGACTCGACTTATTTAATTGTGTAAACAGGGCCTCTCCGCGAAAGACCCTTATGCATCACCTGACGTTAAAAGTCACTACACCCAAGATGACGTTCAATGGCACCATGTGATTTCAATGTAAGCCCGGGCCGTCTGTTCCAGTACACCAGGCTCAGCGTTGTATGTGTTAGCTGCATCAAATACCAACGTCAGCACTTCAGGATACACAACCAGATGTGTAATGGAGTTATCTTCATCCAATACTTTTCCCCACGCCTGCTCAATCAGATTTCTGAGAACCACCACCTCACGACTCTTACACCAGACATCGTTATTAAGTAGCAGCACCATAAGATAAGGAGTGGTATCGTTAGCCACAGCCTCCCTGCTCCAGAGATAATATAAAGGGGGGGCTCAACAGATTGATCTTTACGTCGCTTACACTGCAAATATTCAGAAATGAGTCTATGCATTTCACCAGTAAAATCAGCCATCAGAGAGGGGGTAATGACTCCAACTTATTGATAGTGTTTTATGTTCAGATAATGCCCGATGACT
>OGUJ01001818.1_pt1 | contig 11851 bp, 10 predicted proteins | sample 1573661 | NCBI WGS metagenome assembly OGUJ01 (sample SAMEA2581933, study PRJEB24529) | metagenome | biome: Human gut stool | place: China | collected 2011
GCTCCGCCCCGAAGAGGATGGTCACCGCTCCCGCCAGGAGCCAGCTGTACCGGTCCGGTTCCATGTGGGGGAGCACCCCCGCGGCGCACAGGGCCAGAAAGCCCCACCACACCGCCAGCATCACAGCGGCGGCCGCCAGCTCCTCCTTCTCTGCCTGCCACCAGGGCGCTCCGGCGGGAATCGCCTGGCCGCGTCCCCGGCTCTCCCACCACGTCTTCCCCCACAGGATGGCTAGTTCCGCGGTCAGCAGGCCCAGCCCTACCCAGAGGATCCCGGGCACCTCCCGGTCTGGGAGGATGCCCCAGGCGCACAGGACCAGCAGCAGCCAGCCCCCGCCGAGCCACAGTCCCACCCGGATCAGGCCGTGCCGGGTAATCTCCTTCTGTCTCTTCTCCTGCTCCATGGGGCTCCTCCCTCTTCTGTCTAGCGGCCTTCTCCGGCCCGGCTCTGGGCGTCCTGGCGGATCAGCAGCTTCAGCGCCTCCACCCCTACGTCGATGGCCAGCGCGGTGTCGTGGGACTCCTGCTGGTCCAGCCCCGCCTGCTCCCGCTCCTGGTTCCAGATCACGTGGAACACAGAGCCGCACCGCACTCCCCGGGCCGCTGCCACGGTGAACAGAGCCGCAGACTCCATCTCTGAGGCCAGCACCCCCAGCCGCTTCCATGCCTCCCACTTCGCCTCCAGCTCCCCAGATACCGGCATCCGGGCGGGGTCGTGCTGTCCGTAAAAGGAGTCCTTGCACTGGACCACCCCCGCGTGCCAGGGCTTCCCCAGCGCCTGGCAGGCCCGCACCAGCGCGCCGGCCACCTGGAAATCAGGGACAGCGGGGTACTCGATAGGGGCGTACTCCCGGCTGGTCCCCTCCATTCGCACCGCGCCGGTGGCCACCACCACGTCTCCGCTGCGGACATCCAGGCGGATGCCGCCGCAGGTACCCACCCGGACAAAGGTGTGGGTCCCCAGGTTGGCCAGCTCCTCCATGGCAATGGCGGCGGAGGGGCCGCCGATGCCGGTGGAGACCACGCTCACCTTCTCCCCCAGCAGGGAGCCGGTCCAGGTCTCAAACTCCCGATTGGTGCGCACATGGACCGCCCCCTCCAGCCGCTGGGCAATGGAGCTGCATCTGCCCGGATCACCCGGCAGGACACAGTAGCCCCCCACATCCCCCGGACCGCACTGGATATGAAATTGTAGTGCTCTCTCCTGCATGATCTGGCCTTCCTTTCCCCGCCTCAGGCGGACCTCCGTTTTTCTTTCTATATTATATCGGTTCCACCCCACGGACGCAAGCGTCCATCCGCCGGTTTTCTTTTGCCGCCTGTGCCCCTTGCAGGGGAATGGCTCACCCCTCTGCGGAAAAAGGCACTCCGTCCGAAAACAGGGATGGCTCCTGGCGCCCCTGCGGTGCCAGCTCCACAGCAAAAGCCCCCGCCTGCTCTGGGGCAGGCGGGGGCCGCGGGCTTTTCCGGCATCCGGCCGGTGCTTCAAAATACCAGGTCTCTCCCGGAAGTCAGTGCTTTTTGAAATAGTCGTTGGTGCTGCGAATGATCACATTGGACAGCAGCAGCAGGCCAATAAGGTTAGGGATGGCCATCATGCCGTTCAGGGTGTCGGAGATGTCCCACATCAGGGTGCCGTTTCCGGTGGCACCCACGATGCACACCAGAACAAAGACCACCTTAAAGATCCACACCACCGCTTTATTGTTGTTGGACAGATAGGCCCAGCACCGCTCACCGTAGTAGCTCCAGCCCAGGATGGTGGACAGGGCAAAGAAAAGCAGGCTGATCTGAATGATGGTCCCGCCGATAGTCCCGGGCAGGATGGCATTGAAGGCGGCCACCGCCGCCGCGCCGTTGGTGGCGTAGCTGTCCAGCCCCACGTCCAGCACACCGGATAGAATGACGGCCAGGGAGGTCAGCGTGCAGATGACGATGGTGTCGATGAACACCTCAAACACGCCCCACATCCCCTGCTCCACCGGCTCCTGGGTCTCGGAGGCCGCATGGGCCATGGGGGCGGAGCCAAGGCCCGCCTCGTTGGAGAACACGCCCCGGGCAAATCCTTGGCGCATAGCCACCATAATGGCATAGCCGAATACGCCGCCCCCCACCGCCTCAAAGCTGAAGGCGCTGGTGAAGATGGAGGCCAGGGCCGCCGGCACTTGGTCGATCCGCAGCAGGATCACCGCCAGCCCCGCCCCAATGTAAAAGATGGCCATGAAGGGCACCATGTAGGAGGTCACCCGGCCGATTCGCTGGACTCCGCCCAGCACCACAATGCCTACCACCACCGCCAGGAGCACGCCGGTGGTCAGGCCGCTCATCCCGAACAGCCCCTCCATCGCCCCGGCGATCTCGCTGCTCTGGGAGATGTTCCCAATCCCGAAGCAGGCGAAGCCCGCCACCAGTGAGAACAGCACCGCCAGCCACTTCATGCCCAGGCCCTTTTCGATGTAATACATGGGCCCGCCGTAGTGGACCCCGTTCTCGTCAACCTGCCGGTACTTCAGGGCCAGTACGATCTCCGCAAATTTGGTGAACATCCCAAAGAAAGCCGCGAACCACATCCAGAACACCGCCCCCGGCCCTCCGGCGAAGATAGCCCCGGTGACACCGGCGATGTTGCCAGTGCCCACGGTGCCGGCCAGAGCAGTGGTCACTGCCTGAAAGGGGGTGAGGTTCTTGGCATCCTTGTCCCGCTTCTCCCGCCTGCGAAACAGTGAGCCCACCGTATTGCGCATGATATACCCAAATTTTGCGGCCTGGATGCACCCGGTGCGGGCGGTGAGGTAGACGCCCGTGCCCACCAGGAGCAGCAGCATCACCGGCCCCCACACGAAGTTGTTGACGGCCGAGTTGATCTTGGTGATGATTTCAATCATGGTTTCCCTTCCTTTCCTGTTTCTGGGAGCGTCCGGCCCGGCCAGGGTAAAAAAAGAGCGCGGTCCGAGGCAGCCGCGCTCTATTGATCTCCGGAACTCTCCCCGCGGGGCCTCCCATCCTTCTCCGCCCCGCTCTTTTGAAAGGAATTATAAGGGTTCCCGCCCCAAAATGCAAGAAAAATTTTTTATCCTTCATTTTTTCTGTCCAGGGCAGAACTCTGCCGCTCCCTTACAGCAGGACGAAGGTCACGCCGTTGTTGTGCCGCTCCAGGTCCCGGTCCCTCCGCAGGGTGGGACAGCGCTGAAAGGCGGCCAGGGTGTCGGAGTCAAAGATGGAGAAGGACTCTCCGGGGATGTAGCCCCAGATCTCTCCCCCCGCCTTCATCCGATCCAGGCGCCGCCTGGCTTCCACCCGGATGCGCCCTCCCGCGCCGGAGGAGCCGTAGCCGTGGATAAGCTTCACCGCGGAGCACCCCAGGCCGGGGCTGCGGCGCAGCTCAAAGAGCATCTGACGGATAGCCTGCTCGGCCCGGGGCATGCCCCGCTCCAGGTCCACCTCCCGCAGGTCATTCATCCAAGTCCCGCCCCCTTGTCTCGATGATGTCCCCATTCAGATCCCGCTCCAGGTCCCGCACCATCCGGCTCAGCCGGTGGATGATCCACAGGTCGCTGAGCCCGTCGTAGATCAGCACCAGGCCGATCAGGGTCACCAGGGCGGCGAAGGTGCCGAAGGGGTTGATGAGGATCAGCGCCCCCAGGGCCAGGGTCAGGGCGGAGAGGGCCAGGTCCAGCCACCACCGAGCCGCTCCCTGGCGCATCAGGGAGACCGAGCTCTGGACATCCAGCACGCCGTGGAAGATGACCACAGCGCCGAACACATACTGCACCAGGGCGATCACCGAGTCGGAGCTGGTCATCAGCCAGATCCCCAGGCCGGAGAGCACCACGCCGGGGATCAGGGTGAAGGCCGATATGCCCCCCTCCCGCCTGCGGACCAGCCAGCCCAGGATATACACAAGGCCGCAGATCAGCAGGGCCGCCCCCAGCAGGGTGCACATCAGCCGCACAGACCGGTCGGGCCACACCACCAGCACCGCCCCCAGCACCATGGTGATCAAAGCCACGATGACGCTGCTGCGCCGCTGTTCCTGCAAGATGGTTTTCATAATAGTCAGGCACCTCTTTCTTTATTTTGCGCCCCCAGGGCTTCAGCCCTCCCGGCGGTAGATCAGCCGTCCATCCTTCCAGGTGGCCAGCACGGGGATGTCCCGCAGGCTCATGGGGTCCGCAGTGAGCGGGTCCCGCTCCAGCAGCACCAGGTCCGCCCGCTTCCCCTCCCGCAGGCTGCCCTTCTCCCCCTCCTCAAAATACTGCCAGGCCGCCCGGATGGTCACTGCGGCCAGGGCCTCCACCACGGGGATCTTCTGCTCCGGCCCCAGCACCGCGCCGGAGCGGGTCAGCCGGTTCACTCCGCACCACACCGTCTCCAGCATGTCCGGCGGGAGCACCGGGGTGTCCTGGTGGAAGGTGAAGGGGATGTCCCGCTCCAGGGCCGCCCCGGCGGGGCTGATCCGGGCCGCCCGCTCCGCCCCAAAGTTTTTCACATGCACGTCTCCCCAGTGGTACACATGAGCCGCGAAGAAGGAGGGCACCACCCCCAGCTCCTTCACCTTGTCCAGCTGGTCCAGATCCAGCAGCTGGGCATGGATCATCACTGGCCGCTCCAGATGTGCCTCCCGTTCCCGCTCCAGCTGCTCCAGCACGGACAAGTACTGCCCTGCCGCCGCGTCGCCGTTGCAGTGTGCCAGCAGCTGCATCCCCTGGTCCAGGGCCAGGGCCATCCGGTCATACACCTGCCGGTCGGTGAGGACCGGGTAGCCCCGGTCCTGGGGTCCGCCTCCCAGATAGGGGGTGCGCATCCAGGCGGTGCGTCCCTGAGGCGAGCCGTCCAGAAATATCTTATACCCCCCCAGCTTGAAATGGCCGCTGTACGCCCGGATATGGCCGGAGAACGCCTCCGCCGCCTGTCCGTCGGCATCAGCGTAGCCCACCACGTCCAGCCAGAGCAGGTCCCGCTCCAGCAGCTGGCGGTAGAGGGGGATGAGCTGGTCCGGCATCATCCCCTCCTGTACTGTGGCCACGCCGTAGGAGGCATAGCTCCTCTGGGCCTTGTCATAAACCGCCAGCAGGTCTTCTGTGTCTGGCAAGGGCACCCGCTTCTGGAGCTGCAGGAATGCGTTCTCCTCCATATATCCGGTGAGCTTCCCGTCAGGGCCCCTCTCCATCCTCCCGCCCGGCGGGCACGGGGTCTCCTCATTTACCCCCAGCCGCTCCAGTGCCAAGGTGTTAAAGACCCCCACGTGTCCTGAGCGGTGCTGGATCATCACCGGATGGCCCGGACAGGCCGCGTCCAGCAGCTGGCGGGCGGGATGCCTCCCCTCCGCCAGCTCATTGTGGTCGTAGCCCTCTCCCCGGACCCATTCTCCCGGGGCCAGGCCCTCCCTTGCCGCGAAGGCGGACAGCCGCCGCCCCAGCTCCTCCCAGCTGGCGCACTCCTCCAGGCCGGCCTGGAGGAAGGTGTTGGCATAGGCGGTCAGGTGGCTGTGGGCGTCCACAAAGGCAGGGAGCAGGGCCCGCCCCTTCAGGTCCACCCGGCGCACAGTCCCTTCCGCTCGTTCCTCCGCGCCGTGCAGACTGCCGGCGTAGAGGATCCGCTCCCCCTCTGTCAGCAGCGCCTGGACATAGAGCTCCCGCTCCATCGTGACGATAGGCCCTCCAAAATACAGTGTCTGAGACATAAATGACCTCCCTGAGCCGCCCCGGGCGGCACGCTGTGCTGCCTCTAGTATGGCGGTCCGGCTGCTTTTTATGGGGCATCCGGGTCCCGCGCCCCGCTTTTCCTTTCCTCGTTTTTTATTGTATCACACCCCTCCCCGGAGAACAAGCGGATGGGCCGTATTTCTCACCGCCCGACAGCCTCCCGTTAATGTGTTTCCCTGAGCCTGTCCCCTTTCTGCAATTTTTTCTGATCCATTTTGCATTTTGTATTGCTTTTTTCCGTCTGGCAAGGTATAATTCCTTTATATCCGCGCACAAGTGTTTTTGTTGCACAGACATTTCAGTGCGGTGAATCACTTGAATCCAACTGAAAAAAGGAGTATCGAAGATGAAAAAGTTTCTTGCCTGCGTGCTCTCCGCCTCTATGATGCTGGGCCTGCTGGCCGGCTGTGCCGGCGCCGGTTCCAGCAGCGGCAATGCCCCCGCTGGCAGCGGTGCCGCCGTCTCCACCCCGGCTGTCTCCGGGGACAATGTCCTCAAGATCGGCGTGTTCGAGCCCTCCACCGGCGACTCCGCCTCCGGCGGCAAGAAGGAGATGCTGGGCATGCAGTACGCCAACTCTGAGACCCCCACCGTCACTGTGGGCGGCCAGGAGTATCAGATCCAGCTGGTCTACGCCGACAACGGCTCCTCCACTGACAAGGCCCTGACGGCCGCCACCCAGCTGGTGAGCGAGGGCGTTTCTCTGGTGCTGGGCTCCTACGGCTCCGGCGTGTCCATCGCCGCCGGCCCCACCTTCGGCAACGCGGGGCTGCCTGCCATCGGCGTCACCTGCACCAACCCCATGGTCACCGCCGGCAATGACTACTATTTCCGCATCTGCTTCCTGGACCCCTTCCAGGGCACCGTCCTGGCCAACTTCGCCATGGAGAAGTTCCAGGCCAAGACCGCCTATCTGTTGGGCGAGGCGGGCAATGAGTATGACCAGGGCCTGATCAACTTCTTCGAGCAGGCCTTCACCGCCGCCGGCGGCAAAGTCATCAAGGACGCCTTCCCCACCAACAACTCCGACTTCAACTCCTATCTGAACAAGGCCAAGGCCGAGGGGGCCGACGTCATCTTCACCCCAGTCTCCATCGCCTACGCCACCCAGATCATTTCCCAGGCCGCCTCTCTGGGCATCGACATCCCCTTCCTGGGCTCCGACACCCTGGACGACAACATGGTGCTGGAGGCCGCCAAGGGCACCGACGTGCAGCTGTATGTGTCCACCTTCTATCAGGAGGGCGGCAACCCCGAGTTTGACGCGGGCATCAAGGAGTACATCAACACCGCCTCCGGCGCTCTGGAGGCCAACGGCGGAAACGACACCGTCGCCGCGGTGTCCGCCATGGGCTATGACGCATACTATGTGGCTCTGGAGGCCATCAAGGCCGCCGACTCCGTGGACCCCGCCGCCATCAAGGCCGCGCTGTGGGATGTGGAGCATGACGGTGTTTCCGGCCACATCGCCTTTGATGACACCAACGGCGACGCCATCCGCGACACCGCCTATATCAAGGTGTGTGACACCGCCGCCGGCGCATGGACTCTGGAGAAGTCCCAGACCGCCTAAAATATGCTGTGTGTCTGTTTGGCGGGGGCACGGCCCCCGCCAAACAGCTATTTCCGGCTCTGCCCCTGATTCTGGGCCGTCCTGAAAGGGACAGCGGGAGGGTCCTTTTCAAGACCGCCCAAATCTGAAAACAAGGGAGGAAACCTTTGTGGAATACGCTATTTCCGTACTGCTCTCCGGCATCTCCGTGGGAGGTCAGTACGCCCTGATCGCCATTGGCTACACCATGGTGTACGGCATCCTCCGCCTCATCAACTTCGCCCACGGCGACGTGTTCATGGTGGCCGGCCTGCTGGGCATCTACCTCAGCAGCTTTCTCTCCGCCTACCTGCCCCCCGCCGCCGTCATCCCCGTCAGCCTGCTGCTGGTTCTGGCGCTGACGGTGGCCCTGGGCTTCTGTATCGAGCGGGCAGCCTATAAGCCCCTGCGCTCCGCTCCCCGGATGAGCGTAATGATCTCGGCCATCGGGGTGAGCTACCTGCTCCAGAACTCGGCCACCTACATCACCGGCGGCCAGCCCATGACCTACCCCTCCATTCCCTTCCTGTCGGACACCATCTCCCTGGCGGGGACCTCCATCAAGTGGGTGGTCATCCTCACCCCCTTCCTGGTGGCCGCCCTGGTGCTGGTGCTCACCCAGCTCATCAACCATACCAAGGTGGGCATGGCCATGCGGGCTGTGGCCAAGGATTTCGAGACCAGCCAGCTCATGGGCATCAAGATCAACTCGGTGATCTCCGTCACCTTCGTCATCGGCTCCGCCCTGGCTGCGGTGGGCTCCATGCTCTACTTCACCACCTACCCCGCCATTGTCCCCACTGCGGGCGCCATGCCCGGCCTGAAGGCCTTCGTGGCCGCGGTGTTCGGCGGCATCGGCTCCATTCCAGGAGCGGTGATCGGGGCCTTTCTCATCGGCATCTGTGAGAACTTTGTGAAGATCATGCCCTTTGACGGCGCCACCACCTTCGTGGACGCCTTTACCTTCGCCCTGCTCATCATCATCCTGGTCTTCAAACCCACCGGCCTCTTCGGGGAAAAGGCCACCGACAAGGTGTAAGGAGGGAATGACGACATGATCCAAGACAGAAAAAGCAAAAAGGGCGCCGCGGCGGGGCTGATCTTCGCCGCTGTGGTGCTGGTGCTGGTGGTCCTGCTGGAGAACCTGAGCAGCCTGCTGCCCAGCGTCCCCGCCGTCCTTCAGCCCACCAGCCAGCTGTTCACTGTACTGAAAAAGGGGGCGGTCTACTCCCTGGTGGCCGTGTCCATGAACCTGCTCAACGGCTTCACCGGCCTGTTCTCCCTGGGGCAGGCGGGCTTCATGCTGCTGGGCGCCTATACCTACGCCATCCTCACCGTCCCCGTCTCTGCCAAAGATTCGGTGTACTACCTGTACGGGGGCTCGGCGGTGCCCTTCTCCCTGCCTGACCTGTTCGGCGGGGTGGACACCCCCGCGGGCCTGATCCTGGGGGTGCTGCTGGCCATCCTGCTGGGCGGATGCGTGGCCGCCCTCTTTGCCTGGCTCATCGGCCTGCCTGTGCTGCGTCTGAAGAGCGACTACCTGGCCATCGCCACCCTGGGCTTTGCAGAGATCATCCGGGCGGTGTTCCAGTGGCAGGCCCTTGGGCCCGTCACCAACGGCGCCAATATGATCACTCAGATCCCCTCCTTCAACAACTTCAACCTCACCGACGGGAGCGGGAAGGTGTTCCTCCGCCTGTCCACCTTCTTCCCCTTCCTCATCGCGATTCTCTGCATTATCGTCATCGTGATGCTCATCAACTCCTCCTACGGCCGGGCTTTCAAGGCCATCCGGGAGGACGAGATCGCCGCCGAAGCCATGGGCATCAACCTGGCCAAGCACAAGATGCTCTCCTTCTGCATCTCTTCCTTCTTCGCCGGAGTGGGGGGCGCCCTGTTTGCCATGTTCGTCAACAACGCCCAGGCCAAGGTGTACACCTCCACCATGACCTATGAGATCCTGCTCATCGTGGTCATCGGCGGCATCGGCTCCATCTCCGGCTCCTGCCTGGCCACCTTCCTGTATGTGGCCTGCGCCGAGTGGTGGCTGCGCTTTCTGGACAGCCCCATGACCTTCACCTCCGTTACCGACACCCGGCGCATCCTCTTCATCCTGGTCTTCGCCGCCCTGGTCATCGGCGGGGCCCTCCTGCTGATCCGCCGGGAGCGCCGCACCACCAAAAAGGTTTGGAAGGAGCTGCTGGTTTCCCTGGCGGCCCTGGCCCTGCTGGTCTGGCTGGCTTTCTTCATCATCAGCGGCTCCCTCACCGTTCCCCTGCTGCGCACCGGCTTCCGTATGGTGGTCTTCTCGGTCATCATCATGATCGTGGTCCTCTTCTTCCGCCGGGGCATAATGGGGGACAAGGAATTCTCTGACATTCTGTTTGCCCGCCGCAAGGCGTCCGGAAAGGGGGCGGTGAAATGAGCCAAGTGGAAAATGTCCTCCGGCTGGAGCACGTCACCATGCAGTTCGGCGGCGTGGTGGCGGTGAACGACCTGTCCCTGGAGGTGAACCAAAAGGAGATCGTGGCTCTGATCGGCCCCAATGGCGCCGGCAAGACCACTGCCTTCAACTGCATCACCGGAGTGTATGAGCCCACCAACGGGCGGATCTCCTTTCTGGGAGAACCCATAGTGGAAAACCACCCCCAAGGCAGAATGCAGAAGCTCTATCAGGGGGAGAACCAGGGTATGTTTTCCCAGGTCCTCTCCCCCACCCCGGACCGGATCACCCAGAAGGGCATCGCCCGTACCTTTCAGAACATCCGCCTGTTCTCGGCCCTGACGGTATTTGAAAACGTGCTCATCGCCAAGCACATGCGTGCCAGGCAGAACGTGTTTTCGGCCGCCTTCCGCCTCAACAGGGCGGAGGAGAAGCGGATGCGGGAGGAGGCCATGTCCCTGCTGGAGGAGCAGAACCTGGCCCACCTGAAGGACGAGGTGGCCGGCTCCCTGCCCTATGGCCTCCAGCGCCATCTGGAGATCGCCCGGGCCCTGGCCACCGCCCCCAAGCTCCTGCTCCTGGACGAGCCGGCCGCCGGCATGAACCCCCAGGAGACCCAGGAGCTCACCGATTTCATCCACAAGATCCGGGATGAGTACGACCTGTCCATCCTGATGATCGAGCACCACATGGACCTGGTCATGCGGATCTCCGACCGCATTTACGTCCTGGACTTCGGCAAGCAGATCGCCCAGGGCACACCGGCGGAGGTCCAGAACGATCCTCGGGTCATCGAGGCATATTTGGGGGTGGCAGACGATGCTGAAGATTGATGAACTGAAGGTGAGCTATGGCGGTATCGAGGCCGTGAAGGGCATCACCTTTGAAGTGCCCGAGCGGCAGATCGTCACCCTGATCGGCGCCAACGGAGCAGGCAAGTCCACCACCCTGCGCACCATCGCCGGGCTGGTAAAGCCCGCCCACGGCCGCATCCATCTCCAGGGGGAGGACATCACCGGTCTGTCCCCCGACCGCATCGTCTCCAAGGGGGTCACCCTGGTCCCCGAGGGACGCCGGGTGTTTCCCGACCTGTCGGTGGTGGAGAATCTGAAGATCGGGGCCTATCTGCGGAAGGACGACCTGGAAGACGACCTGAACTGGGTGTACGATCTGTTTCCCCGGCTGAAGGAGCGCTCCTGGCAGGCGGCGGGCACCCTGTCCGGCGGTGAGCAGCAGATGCTGGCCGTGGCCCGGGCCCTCATGTCCCGACCGAAGATCATCATGATGGATGAGCCCTCCCTGGGGCTGGCCCCCCTGGTGGTCAAGGGGATCTTTGAGATCATCCAGGAGATCAACAAGCAGGGGGTCACCGTGCTGCTCATCGAGCAGAACGCCAACATGGCCCTGAAGATCGCGGACCTGGGCTATGTGCTGGAGACCGGCCGCATCACCCTTACCGGCTCCGGCCGGGATCTGCTGAAAAACGAGGACGTGAAGAAGGCCTATCTGGGCACCTGAGAACCCAGTCTCTATCCAAATCGTAAAGCAGGGGCAGGACAATACATTTTGTATTGTCCTGCCCCTGCTTTTTCTGCGGTTTCGTTCCCGTTCACCGCACGTAGTAGTTCTCAAAGGGAACGGTCTCCCCCCTGCGGTCCACTGCCCGGAGGGCCAAGTCCTCCGCCCCTTCTCCCAGAGTCACCAGCACCGCGAAGGGCTCCCCCGGGGCCACCGGATATGTCTGCCGGACCGTACCGCTCTCCGGGTCGGTCACCTCGATCCCCTCCACCTCCTCCACTCGGTTCAGCGAGACCACCAGCAGCGTCTCCCCGTGCTGCACCACATACACCCCGGTCTCCTCATGGCCGGTGCCGCTGGCCCGAAAGTGATAGCCGAAGTCCAGCCCAGGCTCGTTTTCATAGTAGGTGTAGCGCAGGCTGGAGCCCTCCTGATAGAGGAAAAAGGCCATGTCCCCGTTCCGCGCCTCTGACAGCACCACCGGCTGCCCCTCCTCTCCCCGGTCCCGCTCCGCCAGCTGCCAGCCCGGTATCCCGAAGCGGACGAACTGGGAGGCCGCCAGCATGGCGGCAATGAGCAGCAGCGCCACCCCGGC
>OGUJ01001822.1_pt1 | contig 11838 bp, 8 predicted proteins | sample 1573661 | NCBI WGS metagenome assembly OGUJ01 (sample SAMEA2581933, study PRJEB24529) | metagenome | biome: Human gut stool | place: China | collected 2011
AAACCAGATGGTGGTAAGTGCCGTGGTAAGCCCTTCAATAACCAGAAGCACAGCCAGGACTCCCAGCCAGATAATTGGTTCCATAAGACTCCCCCTTTCAGATAAGCGATTGTCAAAATCTGCCATACGTCATCAGATATACTTCAGCAGACAGATTCCAGATCAGCTAACCCTACCGTCTCTGCCTTGCAGCCTCATACATCAAAATTCCTGCAGCCATAGCTGCATTCAAGGACTCCACCTTGCCGCACATGGGGATCCGGATGAGACAATCGGCAGCTTCTGCTGCCTCTTCCGTCAGCCCGTTTCCTTCATTTCCAATAAGAAATGCTGTGCCGCCCTGATAATCCTCCTGATCATAGGAATTTTTTCCTTTCAGGTGGGCTGCAAAGGTACGGATACCTTTTTGCTCCAGTTCCGCTTTTAATGATACCACATCCTCCACATATAGGAAAGGCATTCTGTAGACAGAACCCATGGTTGATCGTATAACCTTCGGGTTTGTGATATCCACGCAGGTCTTTGTCAGAAGAACCCCGCTTACTCCGGCGCCCTCTCCTGTACGGAGAATAGTTCCCGCATTTCCCGGATCCTGCAGATCCTCCAGAATCATAACCAGCGGATTTTTCCCGCCGAGAATATCTTCTAATGTATAAGAAGGTTTCTTAAGCACTGTCATAATTCCCTGCGGCGTCTGTGTATCGCTCATCTGTCGAAAAACAGAATCTGTTACTATTTCATATGGAAGTTTCTCCACCTGAGCCATCAGTTCTGCATCACCGCTAAGAGCTTCTGATACATACACCTTCGAGATCCAATCCTTCGGTGCTTCGCCGAACATTTTTCTTCCTTCTGCAACAAAAAGCCCTTGTTCTCTGCGGGCTTTTGTTTTCTGGTTCAGCTGTATGATATTTTTTACCTGTCCGTTATTTACACTGGTGATCATATCTTATCCTCAATTTTCCGAAACCTTATTCAGGTCACTGTTTGCTCCTGCTGCAACAACTGTGCAGTCTGCCGGAAACACTTCATCCGGCGCCACATTCATATTCATCTTATCGCCATGCTTCAGACCGATCAGATTGATGTTATACTTTTCCCTGACCTTCAACTCCCGAAGTGTTTTTCCTATCCATTCCCGCGGGATCTTAAATTCTGCCATACTGAAATCAGAAGAAAGCTCAAACATATCGACAAATCCACTGGAGAGAAGATTTCTTGCAACTCTGACACCCATGGAATGTTCAGGATAAATTACCTTATCTGCCCCTATTTTCTCCAGTATCCTGCCATGAAGAGGATTCATTGCCTTTGCCATGACAAAAGGAACTCCAAGTTCTTTCACCTGCATGGTTGCTGTAATACTAGCCTCCATATTCTCGGCTACTGCGATGACCGCAACATCTACGTTCTGAACTCCAAGCGATTCCAGAATTCCCGGATCACGCACATCTGCCTTGACAGCATAGGAAACTTTCTCTGCGATGTCCTGCACATTATCATCTTTATCATCAATGGCAAGTACATCACAGTTTGCCTCTGCCAGCGTAAGTGCTACCGTCATTCCGAACTGTCCAAGACCGATCACTGCATAAGATTTGTTCTTCATTTTCTTCCTCATTTCTCTTTCTGAACATGTATTCGTTATCCTCTGCGAATATCCGCCTGACTGCCGAACCGTTACTATCCAATCATAATATCTTCTTCTGCCAGATGTGAATCTGCCGGCATTTTCTGTACACGTACAGTCACTGCAGTTCCCAGAGTCAGCGGACCGATTCTTCCCAGATACATAGTCAGGATCACGATCCATTTGCCTGCTGTATTCAGGCAGGGTGTCAGCCCTCTGCTAAGTCCTACCGTTGCAACCGCAGATGTAATTTCATAAACAACATCTTCTATAGGTGCTTCCGGCATGGCTGCACACAACAGCATACTCATGAGAATAAGTACTGTAAGTACCATACCTGTCACTACGATCGCAGAACGGATATAGCTGTCTCTGATTCTCCTGTGGTGTACTTCCACATCCCGTTTTCCCTGAAGATTGGATTTCAGACTCAGCAGAAGAACCGCAACTGTTGTTGTCTTAATTCCACCTGCTGTTCCCATAGGGGAACCGCCGATCAACATCAATATCAGGCACAGCATATAAGTTGCATTAGAAAATCTCTCCTGGCTTACAGTGAAAAATCCGGCTGTTCTTGTGGTAACTGACTGGAACAAAGATGCCATCCACTTCGTTCCCGGCGAATATGTCCCAATACTTTCCGGATTTCCATGATCAAACAGAAAGATCAGTACTGTACCGCCCACAACAAGTATCAGCGTCATCATCAACACAATCTTACTATGAAGACGAAGATTTTTAAACACACGTCCCACAGGAAGTTTCCCTCTGATGACTCGTTTGATCTTATCCCAGATATCCCACCAGACCACAAACCCAAGACCTGACATAATGATCAGTCCTACACTTGTAAAGTTTACAATCGGATCAGCAACATACTGAGCCAGGCTGTCCTCTCCAAGCAGATCAATACCAGCATTACAGAATGCAGATACTGCCGTAAAAACAGAGTATCCCAGACCTTTTGCCAGACCGAACTGCGGAATAAATCGAACTGCATAACACACTGCACCGATTCCTTCTGCTCCAAACACACAGATCAGAACTTTCTTCACCAGCCTGACCATCCCACCCATTCTGTCCATATTATAGGACTCCTGGATAACACGCCGGTTCCTCAGCGATATTTTCTTTCTCAGACTTATAAAAATAATACTGCCCAGGGAAATCAGTCCCACACCTCCGATCTGGATCAGGATAAGAATAATAATCTTGCCTGCCAGAGTCCAGTGAGTTGCCGTAACAACTGTCACAAGCCCTGTTACACATATACTTGTGGTTGCGGTAAACATGGCATCTGTAAAAGATGTGTGGTATCCGGGTGCCGTACAAAACGGCAGCCACAGAAGTAATCCCCCTAAGATAATCACCCCCGCAAAACCGAGGGTAATTATCTGAGCAGTATTTAATTTATGCAGTCTGTTATATAACTGCATCCTTTTATTCATTTGTTATTTGTTGTTTTTATCATAGTTATGAGAAAGTGACTGGCATACTTCCCACTGATAATCGGAAATACCTTTCTGCATAGCAAGTGCTTCGTTGATATCGAAGTCTACGAATTCGCCATGACGATATCCAACTACACGACAGCTCTTACCAGCAACAAGAAGATCTACAGCCAGAGCACCCATCATAGATGCGTATACACGGTCCTTACATGTCGGGCTTCCACCACGCTGCATATGTCCAAGGATTGTAGCACGTGTCTCAATACCGGTAGCAGCTTCGATACGTTTTGCCATTGCTTCTGAATGACCGATACCTTCTGCATTGATGATGATATGATGTTTTTTGCCTTTCTTACGGCTCTCGATGATGTTGTTGATCAGCTTCTGCTCATTATAATCATATTTCTCAGGAATCAGAACATCCTCTGCACCATTGGCAATACCACACCACAGAGCCAGGTATCCGGCACCACGTCCCATAACCTCGATGATACTGCATCTCTCATGAGAAGTAGAAGTATCACGTACTTTATCGATTGCTTCCATTGCCGTATTTACAGCTGTATCAAACCCGATCGTGTATTCTGTACATGCGATATCAAGGTCAATTGTTCCAGGAAGACCAATTGTGTTGATACCAAGATTTGCAAGCTTCTGAGCACCTGCGAAAGATCCGTCACCACCGATAACAACAAGTCCGTCGATACCATGTTTCTTACAGATCTCTGCACCACGCTTCTGTCCTTCTTCTGTACGGAACTCTGCGCAACGTGCTGTGTAAAGGATTGTACCGCCACGCTCAATTGTATCAGAAACGTCTTTGGCACTCATGTCAATGATCTCTTCATTTAACAGTCCATCATATCCTTTCAAAATACCTTTTACACTCAGTCCCTGGCTTAAGCCTCTTCTGACTACCGCACGGATTGCAGCGTTCATTCCAGGTGCGTCACCACCACTGGTGAGGACACCAATGGTTTTTATCTTCTTTTCTGCCATTTTTTCTTCCTCCATCTTATGAATCTATCTCATTTTTACTATACACATATTCGGGTATAGTTTAGCGCATTTTTATAAGTTTTTCAATCCTCTTTCTACAACTTTAACATTGGTTTGACCATATTTTTCGTACATGTAATTCATCCATGAATCCTGTATTTGTGCATGATAACCAACCGGAAGCTTTTTTATGGCCTTTACATCTTTCAGATAGATTACAACGGCACTGTCACCAGGGGAGCGTCTGAGGTCTTCAAGCAGTTCCTGTGAACGCTGTGCATACACTTCTTTATTATCAAACTGGATCCAGATCTCTCTTGGCATATTGTCAAACGGACGGATCTTTTCAAGGATCAGTTTACTGGCTCGATCGTCCTCCGCGGATACTCTTCCCTGGATAAATACCCTCGCATCTTCATTCAGAAACTGCTGGCTTTTCTCATAATCACGTGGAAAAACAACTACTTCTACCGTTCCGACAAGATCTTCCACTGTAAGAAATGCCATGACCTTGTTATTCTTTGTATATTTGATTGTTTTATCCGTAATCATTCCACCGATGATCACTTTCTGACCGTCCATGACTTTTGGAAGATTCGTCTCCTCATCCTGCTGGAAATCAGAAGTTTTTGCGGAGATCGTTTTCTCCATCATTGCCCGGTAATTCTCCAGCGGATGACCACTCAGATAAATTCCCAGAACTTCTTTCTCATATCCAAGAAGTTCTTCTTTTCCGAATTCCTCCACATTCGGCATGCGGATCTCGAATTCTTTTTTATCCTCTTCACTGACCAGATCAAAAAGACTCATCTGTCCGACCAGAGAATTCTTTCTGTCCTGGCTGATACTATCTGAAATCTGCTGGTAAACCATCATCTTCTGACGGCGGTTACCCTCCAGACAGTCCAACGCTCCTGCTTTTATAAAGTTCTCTACAGCACGTTTATTCATCTGCTGCGTATTTCGCTCCATGAAATCTTTCAGGGAACGATACTCCCCGTTCTGCTCACGCTCACTTACCAGGCTCTCAATAACAGGACGGCCGACGCTCTTGATTGCAGACAGTCCATATCTGATAGCTCCGTTATCTACTGAGAATCCATACATTCCGCAGTTGACATCCGGCGGCAGGATCTTAATTCCCATCTGTCTGCACACCAGAATATATTCTGCAACCTTATTTGGAAAATCAATGACTGATGTCATAAGCGCCGCCATAAATTCTACCGGATAATAGTATTTCAGATACGCTGTCTGATAGGAAACAACTGCATAAGCCGCCGCATGAGATTTATTAAATGCATACTTTGCAAAATCTATCATTTCATCATAAATTTTATTCGCTGTCGCCTCGTCGATTCCATTTGCAATACATCCCGGAACTCCCTCTGCTTCATTTCCATAAACGAAGTTCTGGCGCTCTTTTTCCATGACAGAGGCCTTCTTTTTGGACATTGCTCGACGTACCAGGTCGCTTCGGCCCAAAGTATAACCGGCCAGGTTACGCACGATCTGCATAACCTGCTCCTGATATACGATACATCCATAAGTAGGCTGCAAAATCGGCTCCAGCTGCGGGCAGTCATAACGAATCGTGTCCGGACGGTTTTTGCCCCGGATATACTGAGGAATGAAATCCATCGGGCCCGGACGGTACAGGGAAATTCCCGCGATTACATCTTCAAGGCTCTGCGGTTTCAATTCTTTCATGAAGTTCTTCATTCCCGCACTTTCAAGCTGGAACACACCATCTGAACGGCCAGTGCCAAGAGAATCAAGAACTTTCTTATCATCATAGTCAATTTTCTGCATATCCAGTGTAACGCCCGTATCCTTCTGGATTAATTTCGCTGCATTCTGGATAACTGTCAGTGTACGCAGTCCCAGGAAGTCCATTTTCAGAAGTCCCAGTTCTTCCAGTGTCGTCATGGTAAACTGGGTAACAATCGAACCATCCTGTGCCCTGGAAAGAGGTACATATTCGGATACATCTTTCTGGCTGATTACGACACCTGCCGCATGCATGGAAGTATGTCTCGGAAGACCTTCCAGACGTCTTGCCATATCAATCAGATAATGAACATCATCCTGTTCTGTATACGCTTTCTTCAGTTCAGGATTCATGGTCAGGGCTTTATCAATGGTAATGTTTAATTCCTGAGGAATCATTTTTGCAATGGAATCTACCTGTGCATAAGGCATATCCAGCACACGTCCGACATCTCGGATAACACCGCGGGCCGCCAAAGTACCAAAGGTAACGATCTGAACCACGCAGTCATCGCCATATTTGCGACGTACATATTCAATAACCTCCTGTCTTCTTTCGAAGCAGAAATCAACGTCAATATCAGGCATGGATACTCGTTCCGGATTCAGGAACCGCTCAAAGAGCAGATCATATCGGATCGGATCAAGCTGTGTGATACCTAACGTATAAGCTACGAGACTTCCCGCCGCAGAACCTCGTCCCGGTCCTACCATGATGTCATGGTCGCGTGCATATTTGATGAAATCCCATACTATAAGGAAGTAATCTACGTAGCCCATATTTTTGATAGTAGATAGCTCATAGTTCAGTCGGGATTTTAATTCTTCTGTGACCGGATGATAACGTTCCTCCAGTCCTTCAAAACATAACTTATTCAGATATTCCCATGAGGTAAAACCATCCGGAACATCGAAACGCGGCAGCTTGGTCACACCAAACTCAATTTCTACATGACATCTCTGCGCGATCTTATGTGTATTCTCCAGTGCCTCTAATGCATATGGAAAAAGCTGCGCCATTTCCTCAGGAGATTTTACGTAATACTGTCCACCCTCATAACGCATTCTGTCCTCATCTGCCAGCTTCTTGTTTGTCTGCAGGCAAAGCAAAATATCATGTGGTGCTGCATCCTCTGCTTTTGTATAATGCACATCGTTTGTTGCAACAAGATCGATACCTGTCTCTTCGTGCATGCGAAGCAGTTCCTGATTCACTACCTGCTGCGCCGGAATTCCATGATCCTGTAATTCCAGAAAGAAATTTCCTTTTCCGAAAATGTCCTGATAACGCAGGGCTGCTGCCTTTGCATCCTCATACATTCCTCTCTGGAGATATCTGGCAACCTCACCGGCAAGGCAGGCACTTAGTGCAATAATTCCCTCATGATATTCTTTTAATACAGCCAAATCTACTCGCGGCTTATAATAAAAGCCCTCTGTAAATCCTTTAGAAACAATCTTCATCAGATTTGCATAACCCTGATTATTCTCAGCAAGAAGAACCAGATGGTAATATCTGTCCTCGCCGCTTCCCGCTTCACGATCAAATCTGGAACCCGGGGCCACATATACCTCACACCCTAAGATCGGATTGATTCCCTCGGCCCTCGCTGCACGATAAAAATCAATCACACCATACATAACTCCATGATCTGTGATCGCCGCACTGTCCATCCCAAGTTCTTTGATACGGGCTACATATTCTTTTATTTTATTAGAACCATCCAGCAGACTGTACTCTGTATGGACGTGAAGATGTGTAAACTCCAATTTTTGTTCTCTCCTGTTCTGTTTTACCAAACCAAGCAGATAGACTCATCTGCTTTCGCTACATAGCTCTACACCGAATAGCTGTTTTACAGTTTATCCGGTTAAAATAATATTTCTATAAAGAAATTTGTCCGGCAGAACTATCTCTGCCAGACTATACAGTTTACGTATTCTATCCTTATAAATAATTGCATCTGTTCAGCATTCTCACGGTTAACTAAACAACTGCTAAAATCTTATTTCGCATAGATTCTCTTATCTTTGATTTCTACTTTGCCTTCTTTCATCAGATGACCGATTGCACGTTTGAACGCACCTTTGCTCAGTCCAAATTCCCTCTGAATGACCTCCGGTGATGCCTTGTCATCAAAAGGAAGAACTCCCGCAAATTCATTGATTACTTCAAGTACATTTTCTGCATCTTCATTGATCTGCAGATATGCTTTCTGACGGTCTGTGACGTTCATTTTCCCATCTTCTTTTACTTCGCTGACACGCAGTTCAAGAATCTTACCCGGACGGTATTTTCCTTTCGCCTCTCTTGCCGGGATCAGCGCGGAATATTTATCATCGACTGCTACAAACACACCGAATCTGTCGCTGATCTCATACACACGGCCTTTAACCATATCTCCGACTACGTAAGGAGTTCTGGTAGAAAGATAATGATACACTTTCATCGTTGCACAGAGACGGCTGCTCTTATCAATATAGAGAGCTACCAGTACATCTTCGCCTTCTCTTACCTTCAAAGTCTGCTCATGATATGGAAGCAGAAGGTCTTTCTCCAGCCCCCAGTCAAGAAATGCGCCGATTCTCGTTACCTGAGATACCTTTAGAACTGCGGTCTGTCCTACCTGAAGTTTCGGTTCTTTGGTTGTTGCGATCAGACGGTCCTGAGAATCCTTATAGATAAACACTTCAATACTATCTCCCTCTTTTGTTCCCTCCGGAACCTGTTTAGATGGAAGAAGTACTCTGTTCTTTGCATCTGCGTGCATATCTTCCGCCAGATACACACCAAAATCTACGGATTTCACTACTGTTAATTTCTGTTTTTTTCCTAACTCTATCATATAATCTCCATTTCGTTTTTGCTTGCTTTTTTGTTTTTCTGATATCTCATGCCAGTATTTTTTGTCCTTCTATCATGCTTTAGAAGCAGGTCAATTATTTCCCGACCTGCTATAATTATATCCTCTGACATTATAGCAGTTCCATAAAATACTGGAATTGCTATAGCTTTGCATTTCAGTATAACACAAATAATAAAGGCGGCACAATGCGCTGTCACAAAAAAACTTCTGAAAAGAATTGTATGTTACCGGGCACGGAGTGAACAGTAACTTTTATACTCTTTTCAGAAGTTTTTATGATAGTTTATCTTATATAAATGTTTTCTTATTTGTTACCCTGTCCATAGTATGCATTTGCACCATGTTTTCTGAAGTAATGTTTATCCTGCAGATCCTGTGGAGCAGGTTTTACCTGTGGGTTGATCATCTCGCAGCGTGCCGCCATCTTGGCAACTTCTTCAAGAACAACTGCGTTATGTACTGCTTCGTGAGCATCTTTGCCCCATGCAAATGGTCCATGGTTTTTGCAAAGTACAGCTGGTACTGCTTCGTAATCTTTGTCTTTGAACATATCAACGATCAGAAGTCCTGTGTTCTTCTCGTATTCATCAAATTCTTTGCCTTCCAAACAACGTGCACATGGGATTTCTCCGTACATATAATCTGCATGAGTTGTTCCATAGCAAGGAATTCCTCTTCCTGCCTGTGCCCAGCTTGTTGCCCATGAAGAATGTGTATGAACAACGCCTCCGATATTCGGGAATGCTTTGTACAGTTCTACATGAGTTGCTGTATCAGAAGATGGATTATATTTTCCCTCAACTTTATTTCCGTTCAGGTCAACAACAACCATATCGTCCGGCGTCAGTAAATCATAATCTACTCCACTTGGTTTGATAACAAAAAGTCCTGATTCTCTGTCAATTCCGCTGACATTACCCCATGTAAATGTAACAAGTCCGTATTTCGGAAGATCCATGTTTGCTTTGTAAACTTCCTCTTTTAATTTTTCCAGCATAATTCGTACCTCTCCTTTTGCTTTTCAGATATTAATTGCAGTATCTTTCAGATATTCCGGTTTTGCATATCCCATCCGGAAAATCCCTTATTAATATCTGTATTATAACACTTGTACGGTACATGTACCAACTTGTATGTTGATTATTTTTCATACAGGAATTCTTCCGGCAGGCTTACTTTGAAGTCTTTTGCAAGTGCACGGAAGTTATCCGGTGTGATTGTCTGAAGTTTGTTTGGTGTCATAGACAGGATCTTTACAAGAATCTCTGCGGATTTCTCTACTGTGTGAAGCAGACCAAATGTAAGGTCAAAGTCTTCACCGGAGCAGAACATACCATGATGTGCCCAGATGACAACATCATATTTCTTCATCAGTTCTGCTGTCTTTACAGCGATTTCTCTTCCGCCTGGTACCATCCAGCCGACAACTCCAACTCCATCCGGGAAAACAACCGGGCATTCTGTAGCAGATTCCCATAATTCTCTGGTAAAGATCTTGTCATCCAGCGGAAGAACAAATGTCAGTGCAATCGTATTTGTTGTGTGTGCATGATAAATAACACGATGTTTTCCATTTGTCAGTTTCTTCTTTACTTCATGGTTCATCAAATGAGTCGGAAGTTCGCTGGTAGGTCTGCCACCTTCGACGAGTCCCCAGCGGATTCTGTAGTTCGTTCCTGTCTCATCCAGTTCAATGATTGCCAGACATACCTCAGGATCCACGATAATGTTTCTGAAATATTTACCGCTTCCTGTCACAAGGAAAAACTCTTCGGCCAGTCCCGGAACCTCTACTCCGATCGGTGTCCATTCTCCAGGTGCATTCAGACGAGGTTTGATCATCTCAACTTCTTCCGGTTTCAGACGATAGCTTAAGTTTCCACCATTTCTCTCATGCCAGCCCTGCTGATAACCGTCATTGGCCATTTTAATAAAGCCCTGTACAAATTTAGATTCCAGAATTTTCATAATATATATCCTCCATTTTTGTGGTTTTATGTTGTTTATTTTTAACAATTCGTTGTTTCTTGTTGTTTACCGCTTTAGTATATATTGTTTTGTGTGGTTTATAAACAATTTATTCAAAAAAACTCTCACGAAACCACATGTGGATTCTGGAATATATTTGTCAGTTGTGTATGAAACTTTTTTCCTTATTTTTAGTTATGTGTTGTAATGTCTCACAATTTTTTTACATTTCTGTATATCTATCATCTATATCCCTATCCCTATAAGGACTTTTACAGATAACAGTAACTTCTCAAATCTGTCATCATCAATAAATCAGTGAATAATTACAGACATTTTTCGCTTAAATATCTCCCTCTTTTTTCAGGAATTCTACTATCGCATAAGCTTTTCCTTCTATATTATCCAGAGATACAACCACTTTATCTGTTTCCGTTTTTACCTTCGGGCAAATTACATCTCCAAGCTTTGCCTGCATTTTATATTCTGCGCGCATCTGGTATATTTTGAAACTTTCCGGAAGGAAATCTTCTGCCATGCATACATACTGGCAATTGTTTACATGATGGTTTGTGTCCAGATGATGTTTTTGTACCGTGAAAGCTTCCTGCACAATCATATTCTCCGGAAGTTTGATCTTTCTTGGTGCATAATCCATTTCCATCTTTTCACCAAGTACATAATTATCTGTATCTGCCGGAGTCAGTCTGGCAGGAAGTCCCGTGCTGATATCAAGATGTGTCCAGTTGGAATTTGCCCACGCAAGTTTTCTTCCCTCAGAATCCTGTATAATAAAATTACGCATACCCATAAATCCTTTAAATTCATATGGTATCGTCGTGATCTTGATTTCCTTTCCCATTTTGGCATACTCACCTACTACTACCTGCCAGGAAGAAAGCACCCACGCTCTGTTTCTCGCCTTCAGCACATCTCCTCCCAGCCCAATCGACTCCGCATGGAACGTACAACAATCCTGAAAATAATTCAAAACTCCCGGCAATGTCAGTCTGCCATCTTCACCTGTCTCACTGTATCTGACTCTGCTGTTAAAACTGTAGTTCATCCGCTTTTCCTCTCTGTATATGAATATATTTTGTAACTATTCAGCAGTCTACTATCCCGCGAGGTGTTTTGGCATGAACATGCCAAA
>OGUJ01001826.1_pt1 | contig 11807 bp, 9 predicted proteins | sample 1573661 | NCBI WGS metagenome assembly OGUJ01 (sample SAMEA2581933, study PRJEB24529) | metagenome | biome: Human gut stool | place: China | collected 2011
TGATGAAACTTCCTTTCCAGGCCGGTGCCGCGCCCCCGGCGGCATCCCGTGGACATCCATAGTTTTTTTCATTGTATCCCCTTTGCCGCCCCCCGTCAAGGCACCTGTCATTATCTTCCCTCTTTCGGGTGGTTTTGACCGCTGAGCCCGGCGCGGCGCGCCAGGTCTTGCCGTCTCACACAGGGGCGTGTCCCATACACGCCCGATCCCGGCGATTTGTTCTGATGGAAGAACATCCCCCTCATTCATCACGGCAGCACTTCGTTCTGCCCGTTCTGTATCTAAATAAGATGATGTGGAGGATCTGCCTCAAAGCTCCTTTTGCACTTCCTTTTGCTGGTTCTCAATATCTTCCATGGGCTTTTCCGGCATGTGGGCCCGCATATTTTTCCTGTTAGCACAGAAAATAAGGGCACATCAACAAAGTAAGGAGGTCATTCCTTTGAATCATTCCCCAGCTTTCCGCAGGATGCTCGCCCCGGTGCTGGCGTTGGCGCTGGTCTGTACCCTGTCCCTGCCCGCCTCCGCCTTCTTCTGGAACAAGAAAACTGATGTCCCCAGCGTTTCCGATTTCTCCAAAAACGGCATGGTGGGGCAGGTCATTTCCTTTTCTGCCGAGGACTTCCCTGTCTCCGGCGGCAGCGGTGGGACCGCGCTGGCCGCCATTACGCTGAAAACTCTGCCCGATATCGGCACAGGGATGCTCACCGTAGGAGGACAGCCCCTGACCGAGGGCGCCCTGGTGGACGCCTCCGCCCTGAGCGGGCTCCAGTTCCAAGCTCTGCCCACCCCCTCTGTCAACGAGACTGCCTTCACCTTCCTTCCCTCCTTTACCACCGGAGAGACCGGTGAGGAGGTGACCGTCACCCTATATCTGCTCACCGAGGCCAACGAGGCCCCCATCGCCCGGAATATGGACCTGTCCACCTATAAAAATGTGGCTATCACCGGCTGGTTCGACGCGGAGGACGGCGAAGGGGACTCCCTCACCTTCCAGCTCACCTCCACCCCCGCCCGGGGGGCCGTGACTGTGGCGGAGGACGGCTCCAGCCAGTTCGTCTATACCCCCTATGAGAACAAGACTGGCAAGGATAGTTTCACCTATGTGGCGGTGGACCCGGCGGGCAACGTATCTCCCGAGGCCAAGGTATCCATCCAGATCGAAAAGCCGGACACCAAGGTGACCTACGCTGATATGGAGGGCAACCCTGCCCACAAGGCCTCCATCCGCCTGGCCGAAGAGGGCATCTTTGTGGGCTCCTATGTCAACGGAAGCTATTTCTTTGACCCAGACCAGCCGGTCAGCCGGGCGGAATTTCTGACCATGGCCATGGCGGCCACCGGCCTGGAACCCCTGGAGGACGTGACCCTCACCGGCTTCTATGACGACGAGGCCATCCCCACCTGGGCCAAGGGCTATGTCTCCTCTGCCCTGAAGGCAGGGGCTATCCAAGGCAGTTTGGACCAGGAGGGCCAGCCCGTCTTCGGCTCCGGTGAGCCGGTGACCCGGGGGGAGGCCACGGTGATGCTGGATAACCTCATGGGCATCCTGGACGTGCCCGCGGAGGTCTTTGCCTCTGAGAGCGGCGGCCACTGGGCCGGCCAGGCCGCGGCCAACCTGTCCGCCTCAGGCGTTATCCACGGCGGGGACGACAGCGCCCAGGCCATGGCCGACCCGCTGACCCGGGCCGACGTGGCCGAGCTGCTGGACGGCGCGATGGACGTGATGGCAGATCAGGACGGCAGCATCTGGTTCAGCTGGTCCTGATGCGGAGATCCGAAACAGCTCCACTTTTAAGACAAAACCTCCGGCTGAGCCGGAGGTTTTGTCTGTCTGAGGCATCTTTTGTATGGGATGTCCCTTCCCAGACACATGTCCCGGGAAAAAACAAAATTCCAGATAATCCCCGCTGGAGGGCCTTTTATTCAAGATGCGTCGGAGACTTCCCCTGCGGTCATTTTCCCGTCCTTCTGCCCAAGGCGATGACCAGATCCCCGTCCCTCCAGGAGATCAGAGGGCGGCCCCGGCTTGACTGTGCGGCGGGCCCCTTCTGCCCCTGCGGGAGCCTTTCTTCCCGAAAGGCGGACAGCATCAGCCCCAGCAGCAGCAGATTGACCACCATATACCGCCCGCCGGTGGACAGGAAGGGGAGCACCAGCGGCGCGGCCAGGGGGAATCCCAGATCATAGACCACAAAGCACACTGTCTCCAGGACCAGAGTCGTCAGGGCCGCGGTGGACAGCAGGCGTCCCAGCATCCCCCTCTGCCGCATACAGCGCCGCAGCCCCAGTGCGAAGAGGGCAGTCATCAGGGCCAGAAGGGCCAGCCCAGCGGCCCAGCCCAGCTCGTGGATCACCCGGGCCAGCCAGTAATCCGAAACACCAGGGAGATAGCCAGCCGCTCCGCTCAGTTCCCCCAGTTCCCCTTTCCCCAGCCATTGGGCGCCGGAGAGCATCTCCCGGACCATCATAGGGAAATATCCCAGCCCCAGGGGGTCCAGCTCCGGGTGGAGGGCGAATCGGACCCGCTCCAACGCATAAGGGCTTTGAGACAGATGCCACAGCGCGGCCCCGTTCAATACCAGGAGCCCAACGGCCACGGCGGCTGCCCCCTTCTTCCGGGGCACCCCCATCCAGCCCTTCCACGCCGCGGTGAGCACCACCGCTGCTCCGCTGAGGCCGGCGATGGCACCGCTGGTGAAATTCGGGATGAGGCAGGGCAGGACCACCGGCGGGACCAGCCCCGCCAGGGCCAGTAGCAGTCCCCGCCAGCCCTTCCCTCGCAGGCCATAGACCAGCAGGGCGTAGAGCACCGGCCCCAGCAGGGTGTAGCTGATCCCTCCTACTCTCATTCCGCCCCTCTGTATCAAAACAGCCAGAGCAGCCATGCCCAAAGAATAGAGGAGGACCGGACGCCGTCCCAGCAGGGTATAGTCCCCCAGGTACACCGCCGCCATAGCGGCGACCCCCAGGAGGATGCTTACGATCACGGTAGGCATATAGGGCTGAACTCTGCCTAGCTGCTGCATCACGGTGGCCTGGATGAAAAATCCGGAGCACAGCAGCAGCCCAACCAGGGCCAGCATGCCCCACTGGGGCGCAGGCCGGTGCACCCGGTCCAGCTGGGTACCCACCTCCACCGGGTCCCCCATCTGCCGCAGGCTCTCCGCCTCCGCCTCCGTCTGGCTCATCCCCTGGGCCAGGCAGGCATCCCGCTGGTCCAGCAGGTGGGTGCGCAGCTCCTGGGCCAGAGCGGGCCGGGCACGCCTCCAGCGCACCTGCTCCATGGCCTGATCCAGGTAATCCGCAAAAAAGTCATCCAAAACAGACACCCCCCTCCAGCACCCGGGACACCGCCCGGGTGTAGCGGTCCCACTCCGCCCGCTTCTCCTTCAGCTCCCGCCTTCCCTTTTCTGTTAAGTGATAATACTTTCGGGTTCTTCCGCCCCCCTCCCCCTGATAGGAGGTGATCCACCCCTTCTCCTCCAGCCCATGAAGCAAAGGGTAAAGTGTTCCTGCTTTCAAGTCAAACGTATGGTCTGAGCGGCGGCGGAGCTCCTCGATCATCTGATAGCCGTACCGGTCTCTCTCCTCCAGCAGCCGGAGGAGCAGCATCGCTGTGCTCCCGGCCATCCATCCTTTATCGATGCCCATGGATAGACCTCCTATATATCGGATATCTATATATTAAAGGCGGTCCCATCCTTTTGTCAAGGACAATTTTTTCAGGCCGAATTCGGCTGCCCCACTCTCTTCCGCCTGGGGACTCCGTAATAGTAACGGAAAAACGCTCCCGAAGCAGCTCCAGGGCGCACCGATAGAGCTTTTCCGCCTCCTCATCCTCCAGCTTCAGCTGTCTGGCTGTCTCTGCCTCAGGCCGTGCCTTTGCCACCCTCAGCGTCAAAATGACCTCATCGTTGACTGGAAGATCCGCCATAGCCAAGTGGAGGGCCTCCAGTTTCTCCTGATGGATCACCCACCTCAGCGGGTCGCCGCCGAAGTGGGGCTCATCCGGTGGCGGCTCATGCCACCATGCACTCTGATCCTTCCGCACCTCCTCCCAGATCTGATCTCGGCGTGCCCTCTTCCTGTGGTGGTTCCGAAGGACATTCTTCGCGAACCCATAGACCCAGGTGGTGAACAGAGCTCTTCCCCCCTGAAACCGGTCCAGCCTTGCCAGGCATTTCTCCACCGCGTCGGATGCGATGTCCTCCAACTCCTCTTTCACACCGTCCCCATAGCACCGCCGTGCGTGCCGGAAGAAACAGCGGCGCAAATATTCCTCTGCCAGCGCGCCCAACTCCTCCCGGGCATGCTCGTCTCCTCGCAGGGCAGCCTGGACCAGGGCGGCCTGCCGGGCCCGCTCCAAACTCATATGCGGCTCTCCTCCCCATGTCTCTCACTCATTCCAGCCCCTCCCCTGCCACAGAGCCATCCGGAGATACCAGAGCTGATCCAGATAGTCCCGCCACCCCCAGGGCCGCCCCCGCTCCATCATGGCTCTTCGCCGCCGGAGGGAGGGGTGGAACTCCACTCTGAGATAGCGCCGGTAACCTTGGTACAGCACATTTTCCCCTCTCAGCCGCGCCTGCCGCTTCTCCTCCGCCTGGAGCAGCCGCGCGATCTCCCAGAACTGCATCCACTCCTCCCCGGACGCCCCGCTCAGGCGCAGGCCGGTCCGGTCCGCCCGCAGCTCACACATCTGTCCCCAGAACCGGCGGTCCGTCAGGATCTTCCCAAAGAGCAGGTCTGCCCCCAGATAGAGGACCAGCAGGAGAGCGGGCAGTGGGGCAGCCGCCGGCAGGAGCAGGACCGCTCCCGCCAGCAGCAGGAAGAGGCCTCCGCTGACCAGTGCCGCCTTTCGTGCCCGCCGCTCCAGCTGGAGGGCATCCCGGTGGGCGATGTGGCTCAGCTCATGGCCCAGGATGGAAAGCACTGTCCGGTCCATCTGCTCCAGGTTTCCCGTCCGCTGGAAGAGGAGCTCAGCCTGCTTCAGCAGTCCCCCGGTCACCCGCAGCTCGGGCACCTGGCCTGGGGAGAGGCGGGCGCTGGCGTTGACCGTCCCCTCCTGGGTCTCCGTTACCAGCAGGGCCGGGATCTTCATCGCCCGGCAGAAGTCCTCCAGCGCCTCCTGATACCGCTCCAGGCTGCTCCCTTGGATGGTCACGCCCGGCTCTGCTGCTGCGCTCCTCCCCTTTTTCTTCCGCCAGGGCTGTTCTGAGAGCAGCCACAGCAGGGCCAGCAGAACCAGGGCCGCCGACTCTCCCATCGGACCGGCGGCGGCCAGACTGTGGCTCAGCCCCCAGACGGTTCCAAAAACGGCCGCCGCAGCCAGCAGGAGCAAGACAAGGAGCCCTCTCTTTTTCTGGTCCCACTCCACTGGCCGCGTGTGCTCTTTCAGAAACCCAGGTCGGAAACGCAGGCCCTCCAGCTCCCCCTGCATCCAGCTTAGCTCCTCTACGGTCCTCTGGGTCCCCGCCTTGAAGCAGCCGCCTGCCAGCCCCGCCAGCACACAGCAGCCCATCGCCAGCTGGCCGGCCCCCTCCGGAAACATGCTCCAGGCCAGCACTGGGGCCAGCGCCCCACCCAGGGTGAGGTATAGCAGAGGCGGGAGCAGGCGCAGGGCGATCCTGCGCCAGGCCTGGCGGAAGCGCTCTGTCTCCTCTCCCTCTGTCCAGCGGCGGCGGACCAGCAGCAGCTCCCCCAGCACCTGCCGTTCCCCGCTCCACACGGTTCGGGCGGTGCGGAGCAGGGCGGGCAGGTCTACCTCGCGGCAGATGACCCACCGGCACCAGGCTGCCGCCATCCCCAGCTCCAGCAGATAAAAACACAGCAGATGTCCCATCTCTCTCTTTTCCTCCGCAAAAATGCGCGCGCCCCCCTCTGCGTCAGAAGGAGACACGCGCTCCTGTTTTTCTGTGCAGCCCCGGGCCGTCACTCCACCGTGACGCTTTTCGCCAGATTCCGGGGCTTGTCGATGTCACAGCCCCGCATCAGGGCCACATAGTAGGCGAACAGCTGCATGGGCACCACCTCCAGGGAGGGGAGGAACATGGGGTGGGTGTCCGGGATCTGGATGGCGCTGTCCACGCTCTTGGCCAGCTCTGCCCCATGGCTGCGTGTGGTGATGCCAACCACGTCCGCCCCCCGGGCCTTTACCTCCTTCACATTGCTCATCAGCTTGTCAAACAGGTCCCCCCAGCTGGCCAGGGCCACTACCAGGGTGCCGTCCTCGATAAGGGAGATGGTGCCGTGCTTCAGCTCCCCGGCGGCGTAGGCCTCCGAGTGGATGTAGGAGATCTCCTTCAGCTTCAAAGACCCCTCCAGCCCCACCGCATAGTCGATGTTCCGCCCGATGTAGAACACGGAGTCGTGGTTGAAGTAGATAGAGGCGTAGTACTGGATCTTTTCTGTGTCGGACAGGATCTCCTCCACCTTGGCGGGGAGCTGCCTCAGCTGGGCTACCATGCCGGCGTACTCCTCCTCCCCCACTGTGCCCAGCAGATGGGCGAAACGCAGGCCCAGCAGATAGATGACCGCCAGCTGGGTGGAGTATGCCTTTGTGGTGGCTACGGCGATCTCTGGCCCGGCCCAGGTGTAGATCACGTCGTCCGACTCCCGGGCAATGGTGGACCCCACCACATTGACGATGGACAGCAGCCGGGCTCCCAGCCTCCGGGCCTCCCGCATGGCGGCCAGGGTATCGATAGTCTCGCCGGACTGGCTGATGACGACGGCCAGGGTGCGCCGGGTGACGATGGGGTCACAGTAGCGGAACTCTGAGGCCAGTGTCACCTCCACCGGGATGCGCAGCAGCCGCTCCAGGGTGTATTTGGCCGCAACCCCCACATGGTAGGAGGAGCCGCAGGCGATGACGTACAGCCGGTCCAGCCTCTCCAGCTCCTCCCGGGTGAGGGAGACCTCGTCCAGCACCACTTCCCCGTCCCGCAGGCGGGGGAAAATGGTGTCCCGCAGGGCCTTGGGCTGCTCCATGATCTCCTTGAACATAAAGTGCTCATAGCCCCCCTTTTCCGCGGCAGAGATCTCCCAATCTACATGGGAGATCTCCTTCTCCACCGGCTGGAGCAGGGAGTTGTACACCTGGGCCCCATGGGCGGTAAGCACCGCCACTTCCCCATCCTCCAGATAGCACACCTCCCGGGTGTGCTGGATGACGGCGGTGACATCAGAGGCCAGCATGTGGAAGTTCGCCCCGTATCCCAAGATCAGGGGCGAGTCCTTCCGCACTGCCACCAGCCGGTCTGGCTCGTCGGCGCAGACGATGCCCAGGGCATAAGCCCCCTCGATGCGGTGGAGCACCTTGCCCACCGCGTCCAGCAGGTCGCCTTCATAGTAGTAGTCCAGCAGCTGGGCCACCACCTCCGTATCTGTCTCCGAGACGAAGGCTATCCCCTTGGACTCCAAAAACTCCTTCAGCCGGGCATAGTTCTCGATGATCCCGTTGTGGACCACAGCGATCCGGCCGGACTGGCTCACCTGGGGGTGGGAGTTGACGTCGTTGGGCGCCCCGTGGGTAGCCCAGCGGGTATGCCCCAGCCCCATGTGTCCGGTCAGCTTCTGCCCCTGACCGGTGAGGTCGGCCAGCACTTGGAGCCGCCCCTTGGCCTTGGCCACCTGGAGCCCCTGCTCTGGGTCCAGCACCGCCAGCCCCGCGGAGTCATACCCCCGGTACTCCAGGCGGCGCAGCCCCTCCAGCAGGATGGGGGCCGCCTCTTCCGTTCCAATATATCCTACGATACCACACATTGCAATGATGATCCTCCTGAATTGAAATGGAGGACAAACTCGCAGCCATTTGCACCTCGTTCCCCGGTCACGGCCCCTCTGTTTTGCGGTCGCCCGCATATTTCGAGCCATGTCACGCGCCCGGAGCGGCGCGGAAGGGCATCCGCCGAACCGGAGCGCCCCCTGTGCCGGCGGCGCTCCCCCTCGATACTCCCTTCCCCTCGTCGTCCCTCCCCGGGCGTTCTGCCGGGAAGGGCGCTGGCGCTTCTGATGGGCCAGAGCCCATAGTCCTCCTTTCTCTCTGCGAAGCTGGTATATCAAGGCCACCGCCAGGGGCGGCGGGCCCTCATATCTCATATCACGGCCGTTTCTCGTCGTACCAGTCCAGGGCCCGCCGCTCCAGCGCCCGGACAAAGGCGTCCTTTCCGTCGCAGTAACCCTCAATGTCCTCCGGGTACTGTCCGGCCAGCCACCGCTTCAGCGCCCCATAGGCCTCCCGCTCCGCCGGGCAGGCCCACAGATAGTCCCGCACCGCCAGATGCCGGAGGATATTCTTCCGGTCGCCCGCCTGAAAGACGTGGAGCTGGTGGGTCCGATGGTCCCCGCCCTTGCGGAAATACCGCCTGCCCGGGATGCCGAACTCCCCCATACACTGGTAGCCCAGGGCCTCCAGCTCCGGGTCCAGCCGGTCCACCGCCTCCAGGCTGGTGACCACCGGCATGAGGTCCAGGATGGGCTTGGCCCACAGTCCCTCCACCGCCGTGCTGCCGATGTGGTGCAGCTCCACCAGCAGCGGCCCGAAGACTGGCATCAGCAGGGCCCGCTCCCGGCGATAGCCCTCCGCCCAGGCCGGGTCCGGCGGGACCACCCGCACGTGCTGCGGCATGCTCACCCCTCCTCCGGTACCAGGCGGCGGATCACCCGGCAGGGGTTGCCCGCCGCCAGCACCCCGGGCGGCACGTCCCTGGTGACCACGCTGCCCGCGCCGATCACCGAGCCGGAGCCGATGGTCACCCCGGGCAGTACCACCACGTTTCCTCCGAACCACACGTCACTGCCCACGGTGATGGGCCTGGCGTACTCCAGTCCGGCATTCCGGGTAGGGGCGTCCAGGGGGTGGCCTGCGGTATAGAAGCCGCAGTTGGGGGCAATGAATACGTTGTCCCCAAAGGTGACGGGTGCGCAGTCCAGGATGACACAATTGTAGTTGACATAAAAATTGTCCCCAGCGGTGATGTTGCTGCCATAGTCACACCAGAAGACAGGATTGACTGTGCTGTTCTCCCCCACCGAGGCGAACAGCCTGTGGATGATCTCCTCTTGCGCCTCCCGTTCCTCCGGCGGCGTCTGGTTCAGCCTGCCGCACAGGGTACGGGCCCGGATGCGGGCCGCGGCCAGCTCCGGGTCCTCTGAAGCATATAGTGCGCCGGACAGCATCTTTTCCCGCTCAGTCATGGCTTCTCCTCCTGTCTCCCTCCTGCTTCATAGCTCGGGTGGGACGCTTTATTATACGAGACCGGTGGCCTGGAGTAAATACCCTCCGCCATTGAAAATCTTTTTCTTTTTCCGCCGTTCTGAAAAGGCAGATTTCTTTGAGCGGAAAGAGCCCCAGCGCCGTCAGACGCCGGGGCTCTGTATGCATCAGGATCTCTGCTGGTCCTTACACCTCGAACATCAGGTCGCCGTAGGTGGGCACCGGCCAGATGGACTTATCCACCAGCAGTTCCATCTCATCCACCGGCTTGCGCAGCGCGGCCATGGCTGGGACGATCTGGTCGTGGTAGGCCAGGGCCATCTCCTTCACATCCTCCATGGCGTCCACCTGCTCCACCAGCTCGGTCAGGCTGTTCAGGGCCTTGGTGGCGGCGGTGAGGCGCAGGCTCACCTTCTCCAGCAGCTCCCGCTGCACCGTCAGGTCGGCCTGGGGACAGGCGGCGGTGACGGCGGTGATGGATTCGGCCAGCCGGGTGGTATAGGTGATGGCTGCGGGGACATAGTGCTTGCCTGCCATGTGGGTCATGGTCTTGGCTTCGATCTTCAGCACCTTGGCATAGGTCTCATACATGATCTCTGCCCGGGCCTCCAGCTCCGCCTTGGTGTAGATGCCGAACTTGGTGAACAGAGCCTCCGCCTTGGGGGTGAGCAGAGCGGGCACCGCGTCCACTATGGAGCGCAGGTTGGGCAGGCCCCGGCGTTCCGCCTCCTCTACCCACTCGTCGGAGTAGCCGTTGCCGTTGAATACGATGCGCTGATGCTCCGTCATCATATCGTGAATAAGCTTGGTGCAGGCGGAGTCAAAGTCCACTGCCTTTTCCAGCTCGTCTGCCGCCTCACAGAAGGACTCCGCCACAATGGCGTTCAGGGTGGTGTTGGCGTCGGCGATGGAGTCGGAGGAGCCCACCATGCGGAACTCGAACTTGTTGCCCGTGAAGGCAAAGGGGGAGGTGCGGTTGCGGTCGGTGGCATCCTTCTTGATGACGGGAACCGTGGACACACCGGTATCCAGTCCGCTGGAGGTGAGCAGCTTGATGGAGTCCGCGTTGGAGACAATCTGGCTCACCACATCGTCCAGCTGATCCCCCAAAAAGATGGAGATGATAGCGGGAGGGGCCTCCTGGGCACCCAGACGGTGCTCATTGCCTACGCAGGAGGCGGACTGGCGCAGCAGGTCGGCATGGCGGTCCACCGCTCTCATGATGCAGGAGAGCACCAGCAAGAACTGCATGTTCTCATTGGGGGTGTCCCCGGGGTCCAGCAGGTTCTCCCCGGTATCTGTGCCGATGGACCAGTTGTTGTGCTTACCCGAGCCGTTGACGCCGGCGTAGGGCTTCTCATGGAGCAGACAGACCAGACCGTGGCGGGTCGCCACCCGCTTCATGGTCTCCATGGCCAGCTGGTTCTGATCCACCGCTAAGTTGCACATAGAATAGATGGGGGCCATCTCATGCTGGGCGGGGGCCACCTCGTTGTGCTGGGTGGTGGCCGGGATGCCCAGCTTCCACAGCTCCACGTTCAGGTCCTTCATAAAGGCGCCCACCCGCTCCCGTATGACGCCGAAGTACTGGTCATCCAGCTCCTGCCCTTTGGGGGCAGGGGCACCGAACAGGGTCCGCCCGGTGTAGATCAGGTCCCGACGCTTCAGGTACTTCTCCCGGTCCACCAGGAAATACTCCTGCTCCGGCCCTACCTGGGCAGTGACCCGCTTCGTCTCTGTGTCGCCGAAGAGCCGGAGGATGCGGACCGCCTGGCGGCTGACCTCGTCCATGGACCGCAGAAGAGGCGTCTTCTTGTCCAGGGCTTCGCCGGAGTAGGAGCAGAAGACGGTGGGGATGCACAGGCTGCCCTCCTTGATGAAGGCAAAGGAGGTGGGATCCCAGGCGGTGTAGCCCCGGGCCTCAAAGGTGGCCCGCAGACCGCCGGAGGGGAAGGAGGAGGCATCCGGTTCACCCCGGATCAGCTCCTTGCCGGAGAATTCCATCATGATCTTTCCGCCGCCCACAGGGGCGATGAAGCTGTCGTGCTTCTCCGCCGTGACGCCGGTCATGGGCTGGAACCAGTGGGTGTAGTGGGTGGCGCCCTTTTCCACGGCCCACTGCTTCATGGCCTGGGCGATCTCATTGGCGGTGGAGATATCCAAAGACGTTCCGTCTGTAACGCACTTCTTCCACGCCTCATAGGACGCAGAGGACAGGCGCTCCTTCATGGTGTCCTCATTGAAGACCATGCTGCCGAACAGATCGGAGAGTTTCGTGGTGGTACTCATGCGTTTCATCCTCCTGTATTTATAAAATGTATCGTATCACATCAGATATGGAAAACTCAACAGGAAATGCGGATTTTCCGCCTCATTTGCCGCTCTCGCCGTCATCGGAGGGGCCCCGGACGCAGGGATCGTCCCCGTCACATCCCCTAGGACCGGTTGGGCATCTAGAAGTCCCGGATCATCCGGGCCTGGCCGGGGTAACACTGCTCAAAGATCTCCCGGTACAGCAGGCTCTCCTTGGTGAAGGGTGGACAGTAGTCATACTGTTTGCGTCGGGTCTCAATCGTTCCCGCTGAGT
>OGUJ01001827.1_pt1 | contig 11806 bp, 10 predicted proteins | sample 1573661 | NCBI WGS metagenome assembly OGUJ01 (sample SAMEA2581933, study PRJEB24529) | metagenome | biome: Human gut stool | place: China | collected 2011
TAAGAATAATCGTCTTCTTCCCATAATGTTTGCACAAAAGTTCTGATAATAGTCTGATACTATCTGTTATATCATCAGCTTTTCCATCTAAAAGGCTCTGAAATTGCTTAATCTCTTCTTCTATTAATTTATCACTATTTTTTAGATAATGGTGTCTTCGTGCTTCATTTTTAATAATCGTTGTAATCCGAATAATCGCTTCTTCAAAAGTTAATCCATCGATTCCCTTCAATGACAGAAAGATTACTGGATACTTACCCATATATTCATCACATAATTCTTTATTTTTAGAAATATATAGGCCTTCAAAAAGTGATTTATCCATACCAATTTCAAAAAAAGTACGTAACATACTCATATTGAGTGTCTTTCCAAAACGACGTGGTCGTGTAAACAGATTTACTTTTCCCCAATTTTGTAAGAGCTGTTCAATTAATTTTGCCTTACGATCAATGTGTCTCTTTTATTATAGCTTGTTTTATATTTGCTCACAACAAAAAAGACCCAGAAAGCCTAAACTTTCTGAGTCTCATAAATATTATCCTAAATTCAATCGTAGAAGTAAGAATTACTCGATGATTGTAGCAACTCTTCCTGATCCTACTGTACGTCCACCTTCACGGATAGCGAATCCAAGACCCTCTTCCATAGCTACTGGGTGAATCAGTTCAACTGTCATTGTTACGTGATCTCCAGGCATGCACATTTCTGTTCCTTCTGGAAGCTCGCAAACACCTGTTACGTCAGTTGTTCTGAAGTAGAACTGTGGTCTGTAGTTGTTGAAGAATGGTGTATGACGTCCACCTTCATCTTTTGTCAGTACGTAAACCTGGCATGTGAATTTCTTATGGCAGTTTACTGTACCTGGTTTGATAAGAACCTGTCCTCTTTCGATCTCTGTTCTCTGGATACCACGAAGAAGAGCTCCGATGTTATCTCCAGCCTGAGCCTCATCAAGAAGCTTACGGAACATCTCGATACCTGTTACAACAGTTTTCTTAACGTCATCGTGGATACCGATGATTTCAACTTCGTCAGATACATGAAGTGTACCACGCTCTACTCTACCAGTTGCAACTGTTCCACGTCCTGTGATAGAGAATACGTCCTCTACTGGCATAAGGAATGGCTTATCTGTATCACGCTCTGGGTTAGGGATGTACTCATCAACTGTGTCCATGAGTTCCATAATCTTGTCTCCCCACTCGCTGTTAGGATCTTCAAGAGCTTTAAGAGCTGAACCTTTGATGATTGGACAATCTTCAAATCCGTACTCTTCAAGAGCTTCTGTTACTTCCATCTCTACTAACTCGATAAGTTCAGGATCGTCAACCATATCGCACTTGTTAAGGAATACTACGATATAAGGAACATTTACCTGACGAGAAAGTAAGATATGCTCTTTTGTCTGAGCCATAACACCGTCAGTAGCAGCAACAACAAGGATAGCACCGTCCATCTGAGCAGCACCTGTGATCATGTTCTTTACATAATCAGCATGACCTGGGCAGTCAACATGAGCGTAATGTCTCTTTTCTGTCTCATACTCAACATGAGCTGTAGAGATTGTGATACCTCTTTCTCTTTCTTCTGGAGCCTTATCGATGTTCTCGAAATCTACTGCTGCGTTACCAGCAACTCTAGCTGCAAGTGTCTTTGTGATAGCAGCAGTAAGTGTTGTCTTACCATGATCTACGTGACCGATAGTACCAATGTTACAATGAGGTTTAGTTCTTTCAAACTTTTCTTTAGCCATTTTTAATTGTCCTCCTTAAATTCATAGGCTTTGCCTAACTAATTTTCATTTTCGATTTTCGCGTTATTATAACACTATAAAAAGTATTATATTGCAAATCAATATATTTTTCAAGTCTTTTTGATGACTTTTACATGGAAAAGACTTTTAAAATCACCTTTTAAAAATCTTTTCCATAAGAATTTATATATAATGTTGTTGTCAACTATATTCTGACTTCAACTGTTAAGAATTATTCTGCATTCTTACCTGCAAGAACCTTGTCCTGAACATTCTTAGGACACTGCTGGTATCTCTCAAAGAACATTGAGTAGTTACCACGTCCCTGTGTTGCAGAACGAAGCTCTGTAGAATATCCGAACATTTCAGCAAGTGGAACGAAAGCTTTAACTATCTTTCCACCACCGATGTCATCCATTCCTTCAATCTGTCCACGCTTAGCGTTAAGACTTCCGATAACATCACCCATGTATTCCTCAGGCATAGTAACTTCAACCTTCATGATAGGCTCAAGTAATACTGCGTTACCTTTCTTCATAGCATCCTTGAATGCCATAGAACCTGCGATATGGAATGCCATTTCTGATGAATCGACTTCATGGTATGAACCATCCCATACAGTAGCATGAACACCGAGTACAGGGAATCCACCGAGGATACCAGCCTGAGCTGCTTCTTCGATACCTTCACCAACGGCTGGGATGTATTCCTTAGGAATAGCGCCACCTACTACTGTTGACTCAAACTTAAATGGTTCTTCACCGTTAGGATCCATAGGCTCAAACTTAACTTTACAATGTCCGTACTGACCACGTCCACCTGACTGCTTAGCATATTTGCTATCAATATCAACAGCAGTTGTAAATGTCTCTTTGTAAGCAACCTGTGGAGCACCTACATTAGCTTCTACATTGAACTCACGAAGAAGTCTGTCTACGATAACTTCAAGATGAAGCTCACCCATACCAGCGATGATTGTCTGACCAGTCTCCTGATCTGTATGAGCTTTGAATGTTGGATCTTCTTCAGCAAGTTTTGCTAAAGCTTCACCCATCTTACCCTGGTCATTCTTTGTCTTAGGCTCAATAGCGAGCTCGATAACAGGCTCAGGGAATTCCATAGATTCAAGAATAACAGGATGCTGCTCATCACAGATTGTATCACCTGTTGTTGTAATCTTAAATCCTACTGCCGCTGCGATATCACCAGAGTAAACTTTGTCGATTTCACTACGGCTGTTAGCATGCATCTGCACGATACGACCTACACGCTCTTTCTTCTGCTTTGTTGCATTAAGAACATATGAACCTGAGTTTAATGTTCCTGAATACACACGGAAGAATGCAAGCTTTCCAACGAATGGATCAGTCATAATCTTGAATGCAAGTGCTGCGAATGGCTCGTCATCAGAAGATTTACGAACTACTTCGTTTCCTTCTTCATCTGTACCTGTGATATCAGGGATATCTGTTGGTGCAGGCATGAATTCAACTACGCCATCAAGTAACTTCTGAACACCCTTGTTCTTATATGCAGAACCACAATATACAGGTACTGCTTCACAAGCGATTGTTCCTTTACGAAGTGCTTTCTTTAACTCATCGATAGTTGGCTCTTCACCTTCGAGATATTTCTCTAATAAGTCATCATCTAACTCACAGACTTTCTCGATAAGGTTGTTGTGCCACTCATCAGCGAGGTCTTTGAGGTCATCAGGAATATCTGTAATCTCGATATCTGTTCCCTCATCATTTTTATAGTAATATGCATCCATTTCAAAAAGGTCGATAAGTCCGATAAAGCTGTCTTCCTTACCGATTGGAATCTGAACAGGGATAGCATTTTTTCCAAGACGATCAATGATTGTCTGTACTGACATGAAGAAATCAGCACCCATTTTATCCATCTTGTTGATGAATGCCATACGAGGTACATTGTATGTGTCAGCCTGACGCCATACATTCTCTGACTGAGGCTCAACACCAGCCTTAGCATCAAATACACCTACAGCACCATCAAGTACACGGAGTGAACGCTCAACCTCAACTGTGAAGTCTACGTGACCCGGTGTATCAATGATGTTGATACGATGCTCTAAAGCACCTTTTTTCTTCTTATGATGATCTTCAAGTGTCCAATGGCATGTTGTAGCAGCAGAAGTGATTGTGATACCTCTTTCTTTTTCCTGCTCCATCCAGTCCATTGTTGAGGCACCGTCATGTGTCTCACCGATCTTATAGTTTACACCTGTGTAATATAAGATACGTTCTGTTAATGTAGTCTTACCGGCATCGATATGAGCCATGATACCGATATTTCTAGTTCTATCAAGTGGATATTCTCTTCCAGCCAAGACTCTTTACCTCCTTACCAACGATAATGTGCAAAAGCCTTATTAGCTTCAGCCATCTTATGCATGTCTTCTTTCTTCTTTACAGATGCACCTGTATTGTTAGAAGCATCTAAAATCTCGTTAGCAAGTCTTTCTTTCATTGTTTTCTCACTTCTCTTACGAGAGTAGAGTGTAAGCCAACGAAGAGCTAAAGCCTGTCTTCTGTCAGGTCTAACTTCGATAGGTACCTGATATGTTGCACCACCGATACGTCTAGCTTTAACTTCGAGCTGTGGCATGATATTGTTCATAGCCTCCTCGAATACTTCAATAGCGTCCTTACCAGACTTCTCTGCAACTTCATCAAATGCACCATAAACGATTTTCTGAGCAACACCCTTTTTACCATCTAACATGATGTTGTTTACAAGCTTAGTAACAACCTTGTTCTTGTAAACTGGATCTGCTAACACGTCTCTTTTCTGTATATGTCCTTTACGTGGCACGTTACTTCCCTCCTTAACATTATTTAGCGATACTAACAGCCGACACTGCATTCTCGTATCACTATCATTAATTCATCGGTACTCACAATTTTTAAGTGTCCGCACCAGGTTAATTATGTGAAATTAATCCGGCACTTCTCCAAATTAGTGAATCTTACTTCTTAGGTCTCTTTGCTCCATACTTAGAACGACCCTGCTTTCTGTTTGCAACACCTGCTGTATCAAGTGTACCACGAACGATATGGTATCTTGTACCAGGTAAATCCTTTACTCTACCACCACGGATAAGAACTACGCTATGCTCCTGAAGGTTGTGTCCTTCACCCGGAATGTAGCTAGTTACTTCGATACCGTTTGAGAGACGAACTCTGGCTGTTTTTCTAAGAGCTGAGTTAGGTTTCTTAGGTGTAGCAGTACGAACTGCAGTACAAACACCTCTCTTCTGTGGAGAGCTCTGTGCTACTGTTTTCTTGTTCAAAGAATTGTAAGTGTACTGAAGTGCAGGAGAATTAGACTTCTTTGTTGAGGCCTTTCTTCCTTTTCTTACTAACTGGTTAAATGTTGGCATTAATTTCACCTCCTATGTTTATAGTTAAAAAGTTCATGTATGCAAAAAACGCACACTCACTTAGTATAATAAGCAAGTATGCGCTTGTCAAGTGTTTTTTGGGATTTTTTATCTGTTTTTTTGTAACAGTTCAGCCATAAAAAGATAATTTGCAATACAATTAGCTTGTTTGCTAATTTATAAATATATGAAATTCAAGACGGAACTACTATATTTCTTCTTTCAGCTCAGATAAAACATCTTTTATGCTGCCTAATGAAAATCCTTTGCGGTAAAGCTTTGCAATAATCTTTTGACTTTCTTCATATGATAATGAAGCGAGCATATCTGCATCTATGCCGAGTTTTTCTATCTGTCTTCTAAGTGCCGTACTGTCATCATAATCTATATTTTCAAATGCAAGCTCTATATACTCGTCTGCTATATGCCTTTTATAAAGATCCTGTTTCATTCTCTTTATACTTCGGCTCTCATGATATATCTCAACAAATCTTTTCGCATAACGCTCATCATCTATATAATGAAAACTTCTGACATACTCAACCGCACTTTCCACGGCTTCTTCTGAAAAACCTGCCTTATTAAGTTTGTCAGTAAGCTCCCACTCTGTCCTGTCATTATGCTGTAATATAAGCATTGCTCTTTTTTTAGCCTTTAATATCTCATCACTTTTTTGTCTGTTGTCTTTATTATCTTCCATCATCGCCATGATATATCCTAAGCTTCTGTCTCACCGGCATTATTATCTGCTTCTGCCGTAACATCTGCCTGCTCATCAGCAAATACACTTTCCTCATCCTCTGTCTTGGTTTCTTTTGAGAATTTTTCTCTTACCTTTTCTTCTATCTCTGCCATAACATCAGGATGTTCTTTAAGGTATGTCTTGGCATTTTCCCTGCCCTGACCTATCTTGCTGCCGCCGTATGCATACCATGCACCGCTCTTGTTTACTATGTCTTCTTTTGCAGCAAGGTCAAGTATATCGCCCTCTCTTGATATACCCTCACCGTAGATAATGTCAACTTCTGCCTCACGGAATGGAGGTGCAACTTTATTTTTAACAACTTTTATGCGTGTACGGTTTCCGATGGCTTCACCATCTTTCTTTATCTGTTCACCGCGCCTTACCTCAAGCCTGATCGATGAATAATACTTAAGTGCACGGCCACCTGTAGTAGTCTCAGGATTTCCAAACATTACACCTACTTTTTCACGAAGCTGGTTTATAAATATAACCGTACAACTCGTCTTTCCTATGATAGCCGTAAGTTTTCTAAGTGCCTGTGACATAAGTCTTGCCTGAAGACCTACATGACTGTCTCCCATATCTCCCTCTATCTCAGCCTTTGGAACAAGTGCCGCAACTGAATCCACAATAACTATGTCTATCGCACCTGAACGAACCATAGTCTCCGTAATCTCAAGAGCCTGCTCACCTGTATCAGGCTGTGATATATATAAATTGTCAATATCGACACCTATCTTTTTTGCATATACCGGGTCAAGTGCGTGCTCTGCATCTATAAATCCTGCTATACCGCCTCTTTTTTGTACTTCTGCGACCATATGAAGTGCAACCGTAGTCTTACCACCTGACTCAGGTCCATATACCTCAACTACTCTGCCCTTTGGAACACCGCCTACTCCAAGAGCTATGTCAAGTGAAAGGGAACCTGACGGTACAGTTTCCACATTAAGATGTGCATTGTCTCCGAGCTTCATGACCGCACCCTTTCCGTAGTTTCTCTCTATCTGTGCCATAGCTGACTCTAACGCTTTTAACTTATTTTCATCAATATTTGGTTTTGCCATCTTCTAATCCTCCTTTTACGAACAGATGTTCCTAACATCTATATTATATTGTTTTTCAATACTTGTCAATCATTTTTTTCAGCAATGCTATAAGTGTAATGTATTATATTGTTTTTGCAAATACATTTCTATGTAATATTTTCACAAATCATTCCTAAGTTTTCTGTGCACTTCTTATAACAAAAATTGTGATTTAATGATTTTTCATAAGATTTCAAAAACATTCACAAAATATGGCTTTTTTTTAATTTATTTTTCGTTTCACCTGACATGATTTTTGTGATAAAATAAAAATTACATTCTATAGTTAATTATTTTGAAAGGTCGTGTTTAAAATGACAGATATAAATATACACGAAGGAGATTTCTACAGACACTTTAAAGGCCAGATATACCAGATACGCACCATTGCAACAAACAGTGAAGACGAAAGTCTTATGGTGGTTTATCAGGCAATGTACCCCCCTTTTAAAGTCTGGGTACGCCCACTGTCAATGTTTACCGAAAAACTTGACACTTCAAAATATCCTGATGCCGGGCAGACTTTCCGTTTTGAAAAGATAAATTTTGAGGACAGTCCTGATATTGACAGTAGCACATATAATAAGAACAAAACCGAAACTATCAAATCTGCGGACAACGATATAAAAAATACCACGACATTTTTACATAATAGTGAAAATGACATCAAAATATCTTCACCAAATGTCGTTTCAAACACAGATGCACCACAGGTAAGTGAGGACGATTTTATATCTGATGATATTTCCATATCAGATGAAGAAATGACTGATATTCTTTTATCCGGACAGGTTGAGCGAAAATTAACCGACAGACTTTCCGATAAACAGATAGCTGCCAAAGGCTTTATGATATTTCTTGATGCCGACAGCTACCATGACAAGCGGCTGATATTCCTTAGTCTCAGGCAATATTTAAACGATACCATGTTGAATAATATTGCAGTCACTCTCGACCTTGTTCTTGATGAAGGCAGTCCCGAACAGCATTTTGATACGATTTTAAACTGCCTCGAAACCCATGAACATTATGAATGTAACAGGCTTCGCTAAAAATGATAAAATGTACTCTCAGAATCTTGTGAACGAAGAATTTTGAAATGGATTTTTGATATATAATGACATTTTCGCAATACATACAAAGTATGTATGCGTACACGGTGTGTACGACGAGAAAATAGAAACAGTTTATCGGGAATACAGCCGAAACAACTCGTTTTGAGAAGATACTGCGAGTACATTAAATAAGAAATGAGGATAAATAAATGAAAGTAAATAAAGAAAGTATGCTTGTATATGCAATAACAGACAGACATTGGACAGGTGAAAAAACACTTGAACAGCAGGTTGATGAAGTTCTTAAAAACGGTGCCACTTTTTTGCAAATACGCGAGAAAAATATGCCACATGATGAACTTGTAAAAGAGGCTGTCCTTATTAAAGAGATTGCAAAAAAATATAATGTTCCCGTTGTGATAGACGATGACATTTATGCCGTTATCGAGTCAGGTGTTGACGGTGTGCATATCGGTCAGAAAGATATGGATTATATTGAAGCAAGAAAACTTCTCGGTGATGACAAGATAATAGGTATGACGGCACCAAGTGTTGAACTTGCAAAGAAAGCAGAAAAACTCGGTGCTGACTATATCGGTGCAGGAGCGGTCTTTAACACAAGCACAAAAAAAGACACCAGACCACTTGAACTTAGCACCCTCAAGGAAATATGCAGCAGCATTTCCATTCCAGTTGTCGCAATCGGTGGTATCGACCACTCTAATGTCAGAAAACTTAAGGGAACCGATATTGACGGAGTTGCCGTAATCTCCGCACTTTTTGGAGCAGATGACCCTGGCGAAGCCACTAGAGAACTTGTTTCAATTATGAAAGATGTAGTTAAATAAAAAAATTTTCGGAGGTAGCAATGAACACAACTCATAAGCTGCATATTTTTGATATGGACGGTACGATACTCGACTCAATGCCAATGTGGTCTACCATAGCATCGGATTATCTTGACTCATATGATATTCCACATGACGATGATGTAAATAAACTTATAGAGGCATACACACTTGAAAATGCCGCAAAATATTTTATAGAACTCGGACTTGATAAAGCTATAGACGATATAATCAAAGATATTTATGATTTTTCTTTTAATAAATATAAAAATGAAATACCGGCAAAACCGGATATGGCAGAACTTTTGAAAAAACTTCATGAAACCGGTGAGACAATTATCCTTTTATCGGCATCACCTGTACAATGTGCCGTGGCTGCCTTTAAACGGCTTAACATCCTGGAATATTTTGATAAACTTTTTTCATGTCAGGATTTTGAGACAGATAAGACTGTTCCTGAAACTTTTATAAATGTAGCTGCTTCTCTAGGCTTTAAACCCGAAGATGCAATCGTATATGAAGATGCACTATATTCAATACGCTCGGCAAAAGCCGCAGGCTGCAAAACAGTCGCAATATATGATGACTTCGCCAGAAATGAATGGGACGAAATTTTAAAAACGGCAGATGAGATATTTATAACACCTGATAAGCATAAAAATATAACAAAAATGTAAATAATATAATTGCGAAACTTTTGTAATCTTAGTAAAGCAGATATTCGCAATTTGTTTCACTACTTGCTCATATAAAATTATGAGGATATAACAACTGTTATATCCTCATAATCATTACAACTTAGATTAAGTTTCACAATCCCATAAAATTATTCATCAAATATAGAAACAATTTCTCCATCAAGAATCTTATTCATGTTCTTTACTGCACAGAAGTTTCCGCACATTGAGCAGGTATCTTCCTTTTCAGGCTTTGCTGATGCACGATAATTTCTTGCTTTTTCAGGGTCTATCGAATACTCAAATGTCTTTTCCCAGTCAAGTTCTTTTCTTGCCTGTCCCATATTGTCATCCCAGTCTCTTGCTCCCGGAACTCCTTTTGCTATATCGGCAGCATGGGCCGCTATCTTTGATGCGATTATTCCCTCTTTTACATCATTTACATCAGGAAGTCTAAGATGCTCAGCTGGTGTTACATAGCATAAGAATGATGCCCCATATGTAGCTGCTATCGCTCCACCTATCGCTGCTGTTATATGATCATATCCCGGTGCTATATCAGTGACAAGCGGTCCAAGTACATAGAATGGTGCTCCCTTGCACATTGCCTGCTGTACTTCCATATTTGCCTTAATCTGGTTAAGCGGCATATGTCCCGGTCCCTCTATCATTACCTGAACATCTTTTTCCCATGCTCTGTTTGTAAGCTCAGAAAGTGCTATAAGTTCCTCTATCTGTGCCGCATCAGTGGCATCCTTAAGACATCCCGGACGGCAGGCATCACCAAGACTCATTGTAACATCATACTGCCTGCATATATCGAGTACCTCATCATAATACTCATAGAACGGATTTTCATTTCCTGTCATCTCCATCCATGCATAAATGATAGAGCCACCTCTTGAAACTATATTCATGAGTCTTTTATTTCTCTTAAATTTTCTTGCGGTCTCTTTGTTTATTCCACAATGAATAGTCATAAAGTCAACACCGTCCTCAGCGTGCATTCTTACAACATCAATCCACTCTTTTGCAGAAATATCCTTAAGTGCTTTCTTATAATAAACAACAGCATCATAAATTGGAACAGTTCCGATAACGGCAGGACATTCACTTGTGAGTTTGCGTCTGAATACCTGTGTATCGCCGCATGAACTTAAATCCATAATAGCTTCTGCACCCATATCAACGGCACTCTTAACTTTTTCCATCTCCATATCAAGATCAGTCCAGTCTCTCGATGTTCCGAGATTGACATTTATCTTTGTTCTAAGTTTTGTTCCTATTCCACTCGGCTTTAAACACTTGTGGTTTTTATTGGCAGGAATAATAACCTGTCCCTTTGCAACAAGCTTTATAAGCTCATCCTTATCAATCTTTTCATCCTCAGCAACTGCAAGAAGTTCCTTTGTGTAAATACCTTTTCTAGCGGCATCCATCTGTGTAGCGTATTCCATTTTTACCTCATTTCTGCACACATCTTTTGTGCGTAATTATTTTTCTGTTGACCTAAAACATGGCAAAACCAGCGTTTTGCAACAAGAATTGTGAAACAATTCTTGTTGGCATCACGCTATGTTATGAGCATTTCCCTATACATAAAAAACTCCGGATAACTGATGTAATACACCAGTCTCCGGAGTGACCATGCAAAATATTTAAAACATATGTGAACCATTTAAACAGAAGTTTTAAATCTTTAATATTTATAACTGTCTATATATAAATATTAAAAATTTGGATAATACATCTAAAATTAGTAACTTTGCACTCATGAAGAATTTTGCAGCGATAGATTTTGAGACTGCCAACCAGCAACGAACCAGCGTTTGCTCCGTGGGCATTGTGATAGTAAGGGATGGTGAGATTGTGGATAGCTACTACAGTCTCATCAAGCCAGAGCCTGAGTATTATTCCTATTGGAATACTAGGGTGCATGGACTAACCATGGAGGATACCATGAACGCCAGGGTATTTCCAGAGGTATGGGCTGAGATTCAGCCAAAGATTGAGGGACTGCCATTGGTAGCCCACAACTCTCCCTTTGACGAGGGATGCCTGAAGTCTGTGTTCCAAATGTATCAGATGGACTATCCCGATTATGAGTTCCATTGCACATGCCGAGCCTCCAGAAGAAAATTGGGATCTCTCCTACCCAACCACCAACTACAAACCGTAGCTGCTTATTGCGGGTACGACCTAACCCAACACCATAATGCCCTGGTGAACAT
>OGUJ01001833.1_pt1 | contig 11776 bp, 10 predicted proteins | sample 1573661 | NCBI WGS metagenome assembly OGUJ01 (sample SAMEA2581933, study PRJEB24529) | metagenome | biome: Human gut stool | place: China | collected 2011
AAGGAGAACTGCCTGGTCGATCAGGAGTTCGTCAAGGACGGCGACATGACCGTTGGTCAGTACACTGCCAAGGTCGCAAAGGACCTGGGCGGCGACATCAAGGTCATCAAGTTCACCCACTTCGTCAAGGGCGAGGGCCTGGAGAAGCGTTCTGACGACTTCGCTGCTGAAGTCGCAAGCATGGTGAAGTAATTCAGTCTGACTGAATAGAATGGGAGCCGCAGTACCTGTAACAGGGTGCTGCGGCTCTTTTTGTTTGTATTTGCGCGGCAAATGTGCTATGATAAGGGCTATATAAAAGAGGGGAGAAGAAATCATGAAGATCGAACCCAGAACATTCACCCTGCCCAGCGGGGAAGTGCTGACGGTGCGCAGCTTGTGCGCGGACGATGCTGAGGCGCTGAATGCATTCCGCTATGCGACCTACAGCGAGACCTATTTTATGGCCCGCTACCCGGAAGAAGGGGTGAGTCTGGAAGCGATGCAGAATTGGCTTGAAGGCTGCGTGGAAAGCCCTGTGAACTTTGAGGTGGGCGCTTTTGCCGGAGAAACGCTGGTGGGGGAGTTTGGCGTTGCACAGCTGCGGCCGCACATCAAATACCGCCATCGTGCCGTAATGGGCATCTCTGTCCGGAAAGAGTATTGGGGCTGCGGTCTGGGCAGCTACCTGATGCAGCTGGCCATTGACCAGACCCGGGCCAACGGCTTCGAGCAGTTGGAGCTGGGGGTGTACAGCGATAACGCCCGGGCCATCCATCTCTATGAGAAGGTTGGGTTTGAGCGCTATGGCATCCAGCCCCGGGCCTTTAAGCTGAAGGACGGCACCTACCGGGATGAGATCATCATGGTGAAGATGCTGTAACCGGAATAGAGCAGAACAAAAACGCCGCCGACGGTTCGGAAGCCGTCAGCGGCGTTTTGCTTATTCAGTCAGCAGCGGTCAATGGATCAGGCCTTGGCCTCGCTGTTGTGCTCGGCCTTCTTGTAGGCGGAGAAGGAGTGGAACACGATGTTCAGACCCAGAACGATCAGCAGGACAGCAAGGATGAGTTGCAGGCCGTTGGCGATGAACACAGCGCCCCAGGTGGTCTCACCGGCAGGGATGGTGACAGAAGCAGCATTGCTGATGGCCTTGACCATCGCCATGAGACGCTGCACCAGAGCGGTGAAGGTGACGCAGAGCATGATGATCAGCGGGGGGAAGAGCATCTTGTTGCTGCGGCCGGTGACCTTCAGGAAGACGCACAGGGTAGACAGGACCAGAGCGCTCAGCAGCTGGTTTGCAGAGCCGAACAGGGGCCAGATGTTGGCGTAGCCGATCTTGGTCAGGATGAAGCCGAACACCAGAGTGATGAAGGTGGAGAAGTAGACGTTGCAGAGCAGCTTGCGCCAGCCCTCAGCGTGCTCCATGTCGTCCACGCTGAACAGCTCCTGGAAGCTCATGCGGCCGATGCGGGCCACGGCATCCAGGCTGGTCAGGGCCAGTGCGGAAACGCACATGGTCATAAAGACGGTAGCGGCATAAGCGGGGACACCGAACATCTCAAAGAAACCGGCGACGCCGCGGCTGAAGATCTGGAAGGGAGTACCGGCGGCGGGGGTGCCGTCAGCAGCGGCAGCAGCACCGGCGACGCAGAGAGCCAGAACAGCCAGCAGGCTCTCGAGGATCATGGCACCATAGCCGACCTTCAGCATATCCTTCTCGTTCTCGACGGTCTTGGAGGAAGTGCCGGAAGAGACGAGGCTGTGGAAGCCGGAGACAGCACCGCAGGCCACGGTGACGAACAGGATGGGGAACATGGTACCCAGCTTCTCGTTGGTGAAACCGGTGAAGACGGGCAGGTTCATGGTGGGGTGAGCGACCAGCAGGCCCACAACGGCACCGGCGATCATGGCCACGAACATAAAGGTGGTCATGTGGTCACGGGGCTGCTTCAGCAGCCACATGGGCAGAACTGCGGCAAAGAAGATGTAGACGAAGGTGATATAGCTCCATGCAGCCTTGCCCAGAATGAGGGGCAGGTTTGCGCCGATGACGAAGGAAAGCACGATGAAGACGATGCTGATGACGCTCTCTTTCCAGCCGGAGAAGTTGAACTTCTTCTGGATGAGGCCGAAGACGACAGCAAAGACCATGAACATGATGGAGACCATACCGGCAGCGCCGTTGGTCTGCGCAGCCTCCACCAGAGCACCGTCGGCGCCGAAGGCGTTGAAGGTTCCGGCCACCATGTCAGCAAACGCTGCAATGACGATGCCGCAGAACAGCCAGCAGAACAGCAGGAACAGCTTGCGGCCGGTCTTGCCGATGTACTTCTCGATCAGCATACCCATGCTCTTGCCGTCGTTTTTGACGGAAGCGTACAGAGCGCCGAAGTCGGTGACAGCGCCGAAGAAGATGCCGCCCAGCAGCACCCACAGCAGGACAGGCAGCCAGCCGAAAGCAGCAGCCTGGATAGCACCGGTGACAGGGCCTGCACCGGCGATGGAGCTGAACTGATGTGCAAAGACGGTCCAGCCGTTGGTGGGGACATAGTCACGGCCATCCTCGTGGACGACTGCGGGGGTCTTGGCGGTGGGGTCGATGCCCCATTTGTTGGCCAGCCAGCGGCCATACAGCGTATAAGCGCCGAACAGACACACGGCTGCGATCAAAACGATGACCAGCGTATTCATTTCTTTATACCTCTTTCCTTTCTTTCACACCGGCAACCGGCAATGTGCCAGACAGAGCGGCTGTGCCCAAAAGCAGAGCAGGCGAAACGGCCCGGAGGGGTGAAAAAAGCCTCCGTCCTCACGAAAGACAGAGACGCAAAGATGTATCTCATCTTCCTCGAAGACGAAGGCCAAACGGTGCATCTGCACCGGTCGTTCTCCGCGGTACCACTTCGTTTGCTGCTTTCGGGAGCAGCCGCTTGCGCGTACAGGCGTTCCTGCCGCCGATACGCCGCCCTGTAACGTGGGCTGAACGGCCATGCACTACTGCCGCAAGCGGGTTCGCACAGGCTGCTCGCAGGTGAGGGCTGATCGCACTGTGCTGCCGTCTTGCACCGGAATGGCGGCTCTCTGAGCGCAGGGAATGCGAAAAGTCATGTCCTGTTCATTGCATTTGCCGAATGATTGTGTATACTTTAGTCCTGATTTCATAACTTGTCAATATATTTTGGGCAAGTTAGGAGACTGTGCCATTTTTGCGGGGGAGAAACTAAGAAAATTTAGGCGATTTTTGTTCAGATGTGAGATGAATAAAACTTAATGCCTCCACAGGTGAAATCTGCTAAACCCCCGGAAAGAAAGACCGAACACTTGACTTTTACACTTTCAAGTGATAAAGTAGCAGAGTAATAGAAAGACCCGTGCCGCACCCTGCGGCACTTTGCCCTGAAGGAGGCAGCTATGGCGGACAAGAACCCCAGAAGAAACCCCACCACCGACGCACTGTTCGACGCGATCCTGAGTCTTGAGACGCGGGAGGAGTGCTACAACTTCTTCGAAGACCTCTGCACGGTCAAGGAGATCTCCGATATGGCCCAGCGTCTGGAAGCGGCCAAACTCCTGCTCGGCGGCAGCACCTACGACCAGATCGTAAAGGCGGTGGAGATCAGCACCGCCACCATCAGCCGCATCAACCGCTGCATCCAGTACGGCTCCGGCGGCTACCGCGACACCATCGAGAAGGTACAGAAGAGCGCAAAGCCGGAGTGACATCCGGGCGGCGAGGCACATAGGATGGACTGCGCCCTATTCCTATTATAGAAAGGAAGGTCCTTCTTATGGCTGATACCACCAACTGCACCCCCTGCGTTTCCTGCGGCTGCCCCGCGCTGCCGAGAGTTTCCCTCGACCAGGCCGTCATCGACCTGATGGAGAGCATCGCTTTGCAGGAGTCGGCCCTGAGCCACATCCTCTGCGCCGAGAGCCAGAAGATGAAAGCCGCTCTCAGCATGGAGGAGCTGGACCTGTGCAAGCTGCTGGAAGTCAACGACTCCGCCACCAACATGGTCCACGCCGTGGCGAACCTTGAGCTGGTGCTGAAAGAGAAGCTGGAATTCATCGCCAACAACCTCTACTACCCCTCGACGGGGAACTGCACCACCACCGAGAGCTGATGTCAAAATGCGACTGCCCGCCCGCAATGGGTGGGCGGTTTTTGCTTTCCGGGGCGGGGCTGCCTAAAAATATGTATAAAAGTCGGAAAAGTGTTTTGTTGGAATTGCTGAATATCGAAATCTGTGCTATACTATATAATGTTTATCCAAAGAGAAAGGGGAACCTGACCTTGCTGCACTACGATGCGATCCTGTTTGACGTGGACGGTACGCTCATCGATTCCGCCCCCGGCATTCTCAATACACTGGAAGAAGTTTTCAGCTCCATGGGCGTTGACGTCGCCCGGAGCGACCTTGGCCGCTACATCGGCCCGCCCCTCCGCAAGAGCTTCGGCGAGCATTTCTCCGACCCTGCAAAAATCGAGGAGGCCACGAAGCGCTACCGCGTGAGCTACGCCGCCAAGGGCTGCCACGAGGGCGATGTCTACCCCGGCGTGGTGGAGATGCTGGGCCGTCTCAAGGCTGCGGGCCTGACCCTCTGCACGGCCACCTGCAAGCCCACCGACGTTGTGAGGCCCATCCTCGAAGAGCAGGGCCTTGCGCCTTACTTCTCCTTCGTGGGCGGCGCGTCCATGGATGAGAGCCGCGACAACAAGACCGACGTCATCCGCCACGTCCTCGCCCAGCCCGTCATGCAGGGCAAGCGGGTGCTGATGGTGGGCGACCGCCGGGACGATATGCAGGGCGCTGTGAACTGCGGCCTGGACGCCGCCGCTGTGCTCTACGGCTACGGCGGCAGGGAAGAGGTCGCCCCCTTTGCGCCGGTCTTCATGGCCGCTGACTGCAAAGAGCTGACGGACTGGGCTCTCCGCCCGGCGGACGAGCCTTCCCATTCCTGAAACGAGAGGGACTGAATCTATGAGTCAAAAAAGACAACAACAAAACGAGACCATGACGCCCATGCAGCATCGGGCCGTTCTGGTCTGCATCCTCTGCGTGCTGGCGGTGCTGCTGACCTTCGGCATCACCACCACCCTCCTCAAAAAGGAGGAGCCTGCCCCCTCCGTCTCGGAGCCTGCAGAGGGGCCCGCTGCCCCCGGCGAAGACCTGTCGGGCCACTACCAGATCGACAACGCCTCCACCGCTCTGCTGACGGAGACCGCCGACGCCGGCACGGACTATCTGAACGACACCCTTTTTCTGGGCGATTCCAACACTGTCCGCCTCTATAACAACGGCCTCATCTCCCTGCAGCAGTTCTGCGCCAAAGAGGGCATCGGCACCCAGGTAGCGCTCAACGAGGGCATCGTTACCTTTAAGAAGGACTCCAACCACTACACCATCCCTCAGGCGGTGGCCATGATGAAGCCCCGCCGTGTGGTCATGACCTTCGGTACCAACGACACCGGGATGGAAGTCCCGGACTTCATCGCCCACTACACGGCCCTCATCCAGGCCATCCAGCAGAGCTACCCCTACACCGACATCATCGTCAACACGGTGCCGCCGGTCCCGGCTGACCACTCCAACTACCCCCACATGGACCAGGCCAAGATCGACGACTTCAACATGGCCCTTCTGGATCTCTGCGAGCAGCTGGGCGTCCGCTTCCTCAACTCTGCCGAGGCCCTCAAGGGCAGCGACGGCTACGGCATCGCGGACTACTACACCAGCGGCGACATCCACCTCAAGAGCGCCGGCCTCAAGGCAGTGCTGAACTATCTCCGCACCCACGCCCTGCAGACCGAGGACCGCCGCCCCGACACCAACAACATCCCCACCCGCACCATGGAGTATGTCTCCAACCCCAGCTCCGCCGTGGCCGCTCCCAGCTCGGAGGCTGTCAGCTCCAGCGAGAGTCAGGCCGAGAGCGCCAGCAGCTCGGAGAGCTCTTCCAGCGAGAGCACCAGCGAGGAGAAAAAGTTCGAGGCCCGCTACCGTGTGGACAAGAACGGCGGCGGCACCCTGAGCGTCGGCAATGACACCGGCAACAGCTCTGTGACCTACACCGTCACCGACCCCGATAAATCCATCACCGTGACCGCTGTCCCGGCGGAGGGCCACGTCTTCGTCAAGTGGAGCGACGGCCTCACCAGCAAGACCCGCACCGACACCGACTTCAAGCAGAATCTGGACGTCACGGCAGTCTTCGGCACGGCCTCCGTCCACATCACCAGTGAGGGCAAGAGCGCTGTGGGCAGCTCCTACACCTTCAAGGCTGCCTTGAGCGGCAAGTACGCCAAGACCGAGAACCTGCGCTGGTACGCCAACGGTCAGGAGGTCACGCAGGCCGCCGGAAAGTCCAGCATCACTGTGGTGGTGGACAGCTCCATGGTCAACGCTTCTTATAAGATCCACGCCGTCGTCACCTACAACGACTGCAAGGTGAGCAGCAACACCCTGACCATCACCATCGGCAGCGGTGTGACCAGCGAGTCCGGCTCCACCAGCAGTTCGTCCTCGTCCCATGCCGGTTCTTCCGGCAGTACATCCTCTTCCTCTGCAAGCTCGGGCAGCTCTTCCCACAGCACCAGCAGTTCGTCGTCCGGCAGCTCCAAGGCAGAGTCGGAGTCCGAAAGCAAGGCCGAGTCCAAGTCGGAAGCTGCTTCGGAGCCCAAAGCTGAGTCTAAGGCAGAGCCCAAGGCCGAAACCAAGCCGGAAGCCTCCGCCAGCAAGGAAGCCGAAAGCAAGGCAGAATGATGCCCCGCACCTTCCTCTGCAAAGCCGCATAGGCTGAGCCGAGAGGAGGCGAGCGGATGTTCCGTGAAGAAATGCAAGTCCTCGGCCTGCCCGGCGCAGAAGATGTGACCGACGGCAGCGTGGACTACTACGACATGGATTGGGAAAACGTCGAGAACGGCGTGACGGAGGAGCAGATGGCAAAGTGCATCGCAAAAGCGTGCGCCTGCACGCCACACTGCAAGTGCAGCGGGAACCTGCCGGACCAGTCCGACGACGAAGCCTATGAAATGACGTTGGAATGATAAAAAAATACGAGAAGCCAGCTCTGCCGGGCGGGGCTGGCTTCTCGCTGTTCTTAAACCGCAGACCGCAGCCGCGCCCGCTCAAAGCGCGGCAGGCGGCTCGAAACATGATAGAGAAGGGAAAGAAACATGGCAAAATATTATTGCATCCTCTTCGATGCAGACAATACGCTCCTGGACTTTGACGCCGCCGAGAACAAGGCGCTGGCTGAGACGCTGGTGGAATACGGCATCGAGCCGGACGCCGGGACGGTGCAGACCTACCGGGACATCAACTCGGAGCTCTGGCGTCAGCTGGAAAAGGGCCAGATACGCCGCGACAAGCTGATGGGGGAGCGCTTCACCCGCTTCCTCAAAGCCATCAACGCAGCCGGTGACGGCGTGGAGATGAACCGCTGCTACCTCGACCACCTGTCCTCTCACCCCGACCTGATGACCCCCAATGTGCCGGATGTCCTCGGGGAGCTTTCCGAGGTGGCGACGCTGGCCATCGTGACCAACGGCTTCGAGAAGGTGCAGAGCCGCCGGGTGGCAGAATCCGGCATCGGGGCCTACCTTGAGGACGTCTTCGTCTCCGAGAAGCTGGACAGCGAGAAGCCCAGCCGCCGCATCTTTGACTCCGCCCTCCGCGCTCTGGGCGTGGAGAACCGGGAGCACGTCCTGGTGGTGGGCGACAGCCTCACCAGCGACATTCAGGGCGGCGTGAACGCGGGCCTCGACACCTGCTGGTTCAACCCCGGCCACGCCGAGAACCCGGGCAAGGTGAGCCCCACCTACGAGATCGCCTCGCTGGAAGAGCTCTACCCGCTGGTGATGGAGCCGGAAGAGCTGGCGAACCTCGGCCTCAAGCACCGCCGTCATCAGCTGTAACGGCGGGAATGTCCCCATCCACCCTACTGGAAAAGAACACGGAAGAACGATATGCTGATTCATTTGGAAAAACTCGGAAAGAGCTTTGGCGAGAAAGTCGTCCTGCACGACGTGAGCGCCAGTGTGGAAAAAGAAGACCGCATCGGCATCGTGGGCCAGAACGGCGCAGGCAAGACGACCCTGCTCAAAATTCTGACCGGCGTCTACACCGACTATGACGGCGAGTTCAGCGTGACCCACGGCGTGACGCTGGGCTATCTGGAGCAGAACGCAAAGCTCGATGTCACGCTGGATATTTATGGGGAGATGCGCTCTTCCTTCGCCCCTGTGCTGGACGCCATGGCCCAGATGCAGATACTGGAAAAGAAGATGGCGGCCTCTCCCGACGACGCCGCCCTTCTCGAAAAGCACGACGAACTGCAGAACATCATCGACGCCGCCGACGGCTACAACATGGACGTCAACATCAAGAAGGTGCTGTCCGGCATGGGCTTTGCGCAGGATACCTGGAGCAAGAATGTGGGCGTCCTCTCCGGCGGTGAGCTGACCCGTCTCCGTCTGGCCAAGCTCCTCCTCGAAAAGCCGGACGTCCTCATTCTGGACGAGCCCACGAACCATCTGGACTTCGCCACCATGGAGTGGCTGGAAAACTACCTCAAGGGCTACTCCGGTGCCGTTCTGGTGGTCAGCCACGACCGCTATTTCCTCGACAACGTCTGTACCAGGATCTGGGAAGTCTCGTTCCAGACCATGACCACCTATAAGGGCAACTTCTCGGCCTATCTGCCCCAGAAGGAAGCCGCCGACGCCCTGCGCCAGAAGCAGCACGACGCCGACGTGGCGCTGGCCGAAAAATTACAGGACTACATCGACCGCAACCTCGTCCGCGCCTCTACCACCAAGATGGCCCAGAGCCGCCGCAAGCAGCTGGAAAAGCTGGAGATCACCGAGGCCCCTCAGGACGAGACCAACCAGCTCAAGTTCCGCTTTGAATACGACGTGGAGCCGTGGAATGAGCTGGTGCTGCTCAAGAACCTGACCATCAAGATCGGCGGCCGCACCCTGCTGGAGCCCTTCACCTATACGGTCTGCCGCGGCCAGCGGCTCATCATCGCCGGCCCCAACGGCGCAGGCAAATCCACCCTGATGCAGGTGCTGGACGGCAAGCGCCGCCCCTCCGGCGGCATGGTGCGCCTTGGCACCGGCGCACGGCCCAGCATCTTCGCCCAGCAGCAGAACCGCATCGGCGCGGGCCGCGTCATCGACGTCATCTGGAACAAGTACCCCCGGATGACCGAGCTGGAAGTCCGCAGCCATCTGGCAAAGCTGGGCTTCCGGGGCGAGACGGTCTTCAAGCCCTGCGAGGCCCTGTCCGGCGGCGAGCTGGCCCGACTGCGCTTTGCAGAGATCGTGCTGGAACGCCCGAACCTGCTGTTCCTGGACGAGCCTACCAACCATCTGGACATCTACACCCGCGAGAACCTGACCGAGGCGCTGATGGCCTACACCGGCACGCTGCTCCTCGTCACCCATGACCGCCACCTGATGAACAGTCTGGCCTGCCCCATCCTCTACCTCGAGGACGGCAAGGCGGTCATCTACCCCAGCTATGACGCCCTGATGGGCCGTGCCGCTCCCGCCCCCGTGGCCGAGAAGAGCAGCGAACCCGCCAAGGCGGGCTACGGCAAAGAGCAGCGCCGCCGCCGGGCCGAGCTGCGCGCCAAGATCAAAGCCTGCGAGGACGAGATGGAAGCCTGCGGCGCCCGCGAAGTGGAGCTGGAAAACGAGATCAACTCGCCGGAGGTCTACAACGACCCCCAGCTTTTGCGGGAAAAGAGCGACGAGCTCAGCGACCTGCGCTTCCATCAGGACGAGCTTTTCGCCGCATGGGAAGCTGCCGTCGAGGAACAGGAGCAGTACGAGCAGACCGCCGGCGGCGAAGAATGACCGATGCAGCAAAGGGGGAGAGCCGATGGCAAACCGAAACCATGACCCAAAGAAAACACACGAGATCGCACTTTCCGGCCTGCTGTTCGCGCTGGCGATGGCGCTTTCCTTCATCGAAGGCACACTGGTCATCCCGGGCCTTGCGCCGGGCATGAAGCTGGGCCTTGCGAACATCGTGGTGATGTATGCACTGTTCTTCATGGGGGCGCGGCAGGCGCTCTATCTCGACCTGCTCAAGGCGCTGTTCGTCTTCCTCGTCTCCGGCTGGACGGCAGGCTTCCTCTCGCTCTGCGGCGGACTGCTGTCCCTGCTGGTGATGTGGGTGCTCTACTATAAGCTCCCGTTCCGGCCCACATGGTTCATCCTGTCGGTCTGCGGCGCACTGTCCCACAACATCGGCCAGCTGCTTGGCGCGGGGCTCATCCTGTCCTCGGCCATGTCGCTGTACTATGCGCCGATGATGCTGGTGCTGGGCCTCGTCATGGGCGCCCTCACGTCGCTGACCCTCCGGGCCATCCTGCCCGCACTGGGCAGACTGGGCTACAACACTCGGGAAAAGCGCTGAACAGTTGCATCTGCAAACATTTTTCGCTATAATAAAATGATAGATTTGATATGACCCTACAAAAAAGCCGCCCTTATGGATGACTCGCATCCGAGGGACGGCTGGGAGGTTTTGTACTATGTCTGAAAAAGTTACGGTCAAGGTGGAGCGGAGCGTCCTCCACCTTCCGGCCATCGCCCTGCGCGGGCTGGTGGTCTTCCCCAACAATCTGCTCCACTTCGAGGTGGGCCGCGAGAAGAGCATCGCCGCCGTGGAGTGGGCCGTCAGCAACAACTCCGACGTCTTCCTCGTGGCACAGAAAGAGATGAAGGTCGAAGACCCCAAGGCCGCCGACCTCTATACTTACGGCGTCGTGGCCGAGGTCAAGCAGGTGATGCGGGTGTCGGATGACCTCGTCCGCATCCTGGTCGAAGGCAAATACCGCGCCAGACTCTCCGAGATGGAGGACGACGGCAGCTTCCTACTGGCCACCGTCCGCCCGGCCCCGGTCAAGATGGCAAAGCCCGAGGAACTGCCTGAGGCGGACGTCCTTGTCCGCAACGTCAAAAAGAGCTTTGACGACCTGCTGGCTCTGAACCCCCACATCGGCAAGGACGTGGTGTTTGCCATCACCACCAGCACCGACGCCGCTTTCCTGTCCGAGTACATCCCGGCCAACCTCCTGTTCCGCTTCGAGGATAAACAGGCCATTCTGGACGAAGGCACCCTGATGGGCCGTCTGCATCTGCTCATCGAGAAGATGCACCGGGAGCGCCGGATGCTCGAGATCGATAAGGAGATCGCCCAGAAGGTAGACGAGGCGATGGACAAGAACCAGCGCGACTACTACCTCCACGAGCAGCTCCACATGATCAGCGAGGAGCTGGGCGAGGACGACGATACCACCGCCGAGGCTGAGGAGTACCGCCGGAAGATCACGGCCCTCCATCTGGACGAGGACCGGGAAAAGAAGCTTCTCAAAGAGGTGGACCGCCTCTCCAAGATGCAGAGCAGCAATCAGGAAGGCACGGTCATCCGCACCTATCTGGACACCTGCCTCGACCTGCCCTGGAACACCTTCACTGAGGACGATCTGGACATCGCCAAGGCCCAGCGGGTGCTGGACCGGGACCATTACGGCCTGAAGAAGGTCAAGGACCGCATCCTCGAGGTGCTGGCCGTCCGCAAGCTGGCCCCCGACGTGAAGGGCCAGATCATCTGCCTCGTCGGCCCTCCGGGTGTCGGCAAGACCAGCATCGCCCGCTCCATCGCCGAGAGCCTGAACCGCAAGTATGTCCGCATCAGCCTTGGCGGCGTGCGGGATGAGGCCGAGATCCGCGGCCACCGCCGCACCTACATCGGCGCGATGCCCGGCAAGATCA
>OGUJ01001843.1_pt1 | contig 11738 bp, 8 predicted proteins | sample 1573661 | NCBI WGS metagenome assembly OGUJ01 (sample SAMEA2581933, study PRJEB24529) | metagenome | biome: Human gut stool | place: China | collected 2011
GCCATCCTGTGCCGGGAGCCGCCCCGGACAGGGAGCTGGCTCTCCACTCCATACCCCAGGGCCGCCCTGGCCCGGGTGTCCGCCGCTTGGTTCGGATACCCGGGGGAGGAGATGACCCTGATCGGGGTCACCGGCACCAACGGGAAGACCACCACCACCTATCTTATCAAGGCCATGCTGGAAGGGGCGCTGAAGACCCGTGTGGGCCTGATTGGCACCAACCGGAATCTGATCGGTGCCCTGGAGCTGCCCGCCCACCGCACTACACCGGAGCCCTATGAGCTCCAGGCGCTGCTGCGGCGCATGGCAGACGCGGGATGCACCCATGTGGTGATGGAGGTCTCCTCCCACGCCCTGGCCCAGAGCCGGGTGGAGGGACTGACCTTCCAGGCGGGGGTGTTCACCAACCTGACCCAGGACCATCTGGACTACCACGGGACCATGGAGGCCTACCGGCGGGCTAAGGGGAGGCTGTTCCGCCAGTCGGAGCGTGCGGTGCTCAACCTGGACGACGAGGCGGGCCGGTGGTACCGGGAGCGGATCGCCTGCCCCTCCCTGACCTACTCTGAGAACAAGGACACGGCGGACCTGACCGCTAAGAACATCCGCCTCTTTCCCGGCCACGTGGAGTTCGAGGCGGTGGCCCGGGGGCAGATCACCCGGGTCCATCTGCCCATCCCCGGCGGCTTTACCATCTACAACGCCCTGGCGGCGCTGGCATGCGGGCTCTGCCTGGACATCCCGCTGGACAAGGCGGCCGCCCCCCTGCGTGCGGTGCGGGGGGTGAAGGGCCGGGTGGAGGTGGTGCCTGTCCCCACGGCCTACACCGTCATCATCGACTATGCCCACACGCCGGATGCCCTGGAGAACATCCTTACCACCGCCCGGGACTTCACTGCGGGCCGGCTGATCTGTGTGTTCGGCTGCGGCGGAGACCGGGACCGGAGCAAGCGCCCCCTCATGGGGGCGGTGGCCGCCGAGCTGGCTGACCTGGTGGTGGTCACCTCTGACAACCCACGCACCGAGGGGCCGGAGGATATCATCGAGGATATCCTGCCGGGCATGGAGGGGATGGACACCCAGTGCCACGTGGAGCCCGACCGTCCGGAGGCCATCTGCTGGGCCCTGTCCCAGGCGCGCCCGGGGGACGTGGTCGTGCTGGCTGGAAAGGGGCATGAGACCTATCAGGAGATCAACGGCGTCCAGTACCACCTGGACGAGCGGGAAGTCGTGGCCGGCTATTTCCGCGGCCAGCGGGAAGGCGCGGGAAAAAAGCAGGGACAGGGGACAGAAAACGGTGGAAAAGTCCCTGCGTATGTGGTAAAATAATACGCCATTGAGCACAGACCTGTGTGTGATACCCAAGAGAAAGAATGCCTGGAGGGTGGCAGCTATGTCATATATTCTCAGCTTTATCGTGGCCTTTGGAGTGACCTTTATTGCGGGACAGATCTTGGTCCCCCTGCTGCGCAAGTGGAAAGCGGGGCAGAGCATCCGGGAGGACGGACCCACCTGGCACATGTCCAAGCAGGGAACGCCCACCATGGGCGGACTGATGTTTATCCTGGGGATCGGGGTGGCCATTGTGACCGCGGGCTGGGAAGAGATCCAGCGGGGGAACTTTATCTATCTCTTCGTGTACCTCTTCGCTCTGGTGTTTGGAGCCATTGGCTTTGTGGATGACTTTCAAAAGCTGCGCCATCACGCCAACGAGGGGCTGACGGCCCTGCAGAAATTTCTCCTCCAGCTGGCGGCGGCGGTGGCGTTCACCGTGCTGCTGCGCAACTACGGATATCTGACCCCGAGTCTGTACATCCCCTTTTTTAATGTGGAGCTGGCCATGCCATGGGTGGTCTATATGATCTTCGCCGCCTTCGTCATGGTGGCTACCGTCAACGCAGTGAACCTGACGGACGGCATCGACGGGCTGGCCACCGGGGTCACCATCCCCGTCGCCCTCTTCTATGTGGCGGTGTCTGCCTGGTTCAACCGCAGCGACCTGACGGTGGTGTCTGCGGCCCTGGCGGGCGGCCTGTCCGCCTTTCTGATCTATAACTTCCATCCAGCCAAGGTGTTCATGGGGGACACCGGCTCCCTGTTCCTGGGGGGGGCGGTGTGTGGTCTGGCCTTTGCCCTGGACGTCCCCCTGGTCATCCCTCTGGTGGGACTGATCTATGTGCTGGAGACTCTCTCTGATATCATCCAGGTGATCTACTTCAAAGCGACCCACGGCAAACGCTTTTTCCGGATGGCGCCCCTTCATCACCACCTGGAGCTGGGGGGCTGGAGCGAGACCAAGCTGTTCTGCGTTTTCTCCGGCGCCACCCTGGTCCTCTGTGTGCTGGCCTTCCTGGGCGTCATGAACCGATATCCCATGTGACGGGCGGGGCGGAGCGCTTTTCTCTCCGGCGGGTCACTGTCACAGTATCTCAGAACAGGGGGTGGTCCTCGTGGCCCGAAAACCAAAGCGCGACCTCACGGTGGAGGAACAGCTGGCCCGGGGGCCGCTGGATCTGCCCTTTCTCATGCTGACCATGCTTCTATTGGGCGTGGGACTCATCATGATGTTCTCCGCCTCCTTTGCCACGGCCTATTACAACGACGGCGACCCGCTGGTATATATCAAAAACCAGGCGGTCTATGCCGCGGCTGGGGTAGTGGTCATGTTCCTTGTCTCCAAGATCAACTACCAGACTTTCCGACTGCTGTCCGTACCTGGCATCGTGGCCGCTATCCTTCTGCTGGTGCTGGCCCTCAGTCCCCTGGGAGTGGAGCTCAATGAGGTGAAGCGCTGGGTGCGCATCGGCCCTATCCAGTTCCAGCCCTCGGAGGTGGCCAAGGTGGCGGTGATCCTGTTTTTTGCCACCCGCCTGTCCAAGCGGGACACAGAGAAAAAGAAGAAGTGGAGCCGCCGCACCCTCACCGGCCGGACGCTGGAGAGGCTGGACCGCATCGGCTTTCTGGAGCTGGTGCCCTATGGGGCCATCCTGATGGTGATCGCCCTGCTGATGCTGATGGAGCCCCACATGTCGGGCACCATCCTGGTGCTGGCGGGGGGAGCCTCGGTCCTCTTCGCCGCCGGGATCAGCCTGGGCTGGTTCGCCGCCGGCGGGACCCTGGTGGCGGGAGCCATGTGGTTCATCATCACCCAGACCCCCTATATGACGGCCCGCATCAATCTGTGGCTGGACCCATGGGCCCAGCGGCAGGGGGACGGCTTTCAGACGGTGCAGTCCCTGCTGGCCATCGGCTCCGGCGGCCTGCTGGGCCTGGGGCTGGGCAAGAGCCGCCAGAAATTCCTCTATGTCCCCGAGCCGGAAAACGACTTTGTATTCCCCATCGTGGCGGAAGAGCTGGGATTCATCGGGGCGGTGGTGGTGCTGCTCCTGTTCTCCCTGCTGATCATGCGGGGGTACTGGCTGGCACTCCACGCACGGGACAAATTCGGAGCACTGACCATCGTGGGCATTATCACCCTGCTGGCGGTCCAAGTTTTCCTGAACGTGGGCGTGGTCACCAATCTGATCCCCAACACCGGAATCTCCCTCCCCTTCTTCAGCTACGGAGGAACAGCGCTGATGATCCAGCTGGCGGAGATGGGGATCGTATTGAGCATATCCAGACAGATCCCTGCACCCAAAAATGACTGATCCGGAGGAAGACAGGCGGCGGGGCAGCCCCGTCGGAGCGCGCGCCTTCGGCCTAAACGAGAGAGTGGAGTGATACCATGAATATCCTTTTTACCTGCGGCGGCACGGCGGGACATGTCAATCCGGCGGTGGCGCTGGCCCGGATCTTCCAGGAGCGGAACCCGGACTGCAAGGTCCTGTTCGTGGGAGCGGATGGCGGGATGGAAAACCACCTGGTCCCCAAAGAGGGCTATGAGATCCGCTCGGTGACCATCACCAATTTTCACCGCTCCTTCGCGCCGGCGGATATCGCCCACAACCTGGGCACGGTGCGGAACATGGTCCGATCCAAGCAGCAGGCGGCCCGCATCCTGGACGAATTTCAGCCGGATCTGGTGGTGGGCACCGGGGGCTACGCCTCCTACCCCGTAGTGAAGGAGGCCGCCCGGCGGCACATCCCCACCGCCATCCACGAGTCCAACGCCGTGCCCGGCCTGACCACCAAGGGATTGTCCAAGGTGGTGGACCGGGTGATGGTGGGCTTTGAGGAGAGCCGGAGCCACTATGACCACCCGGAGAAGGTGGTGGTCACCGGAACCCCGGTGCGGGGCGACTTTTTCCGCTATACCCGGCAGGAGGCCAGGGAAAAGCTGGGGTTGACCGATGAGCGGCCTCTTCTGCTGTCCTACTGGGGTTCCCTGGGGGCGGAGGTGATGAACCGGAAGATGAGCGAGTTCATTGCCCGTGAATGCTATGACGGAGCCCCCTTCCACCACATCCACGGGGCCGGGCGGGACTACGGCTGGATGCAGGAGGAGATCGGCCGCCGGGGCCTGGCTCTGGAGGGTACGGGCATCGAGGTTCGGGAGTACATCTATGATATGCCCCTGGTGATGGCCGCCGCCGATGTGGTGCTGTGTCGGGCGGGTGCCTCCACCATCTCGGAGCTCACCGCCATCGCCAAGCCCTCTATTCTGGTCCCCTCCCCCAACGTCACCGCCAACCACCAGGAGAAGAACGCCCGGGTGCTGGCCGACCAGGGGGCCGCGGTGCTGCTGCTGGAGCGGGACTGTGTGGAGAACACCCTCTATGACGCAGCGGACCATCTGCTGCGGGACCGCCGCCGCCGGGATGACATGGTCCGGGCACTGACGGCTATGGCGGTGCCCGACGCAGGGGAGAAGATCTACTGGACCCTCCGGGCCCTGATGAAGTAACCAAGATCCGCTTTTTTCCATAGAATGACCTGAATCCATAAGGATTGGAGGCCATTCCATGAGCTGTTATCAAATCAACGGCGGAACCCCCCTGCGGGGGCGGCTCGCTGTTCAAGGGGCCAAGAACAGTGTGCTGCCCATCCTGGCCGCCGCCCTGCTGGCCCCCGGAGAGAGCGTGATCCACAACTGTCCGGACCTGTCCGACGTGACCGCTACCCTGGACATCCTGCGCCTGCTGGGCTGCGGGGTGAGCAGGGAGGGGGACACCGTCGCGCTGGACGCGAGGGAGCTGGATGGGACGGTGATCCCCGCTTCCCTGATGGGGGAGCTGCGGTCCTCTGTGATCTTCCTGGGGGCGCTGCTGACCCGGATGGGGGAGGTGGAGCTGTCCTACCCTGGGGGCTGCGAACTGGGCCCGCGGCCCATCGACCTCCATCTGGGTGCGCTGCGCCAGCTGGGGGCGGAGATCCGGGAGGAGGGGGGCAGCCTCCTGTGCCGGCGGGGAAAGGAGATGCGGGGGCGGGAGCTGTGCCTCTCCCTGCCCAGCGTGGGGGCCACAGAGAACATCCTGCTGGCCGCCTGTGGCTGTCCTGGCCGGACCACTCTGGTGGGGGCCGCCCAGGAGCCGGAGATCGTAGACCTTCAGGAGTTCCTGAGGGCCATGGGTGCACAGGTGGAGGGGGCGGGGACGCCGGTCATCTCCATAGAGGGCGGACTGCCCCTCCACCCCGCGGAACATACCGTGATCGGAGACCGAATTGCCGCTGCGACCTATCTGTGTGCAGTAGGAGCCGCGGGGGGCGAGATCGTGACCACGGGAGTGGACCCGGACCACCTGACAGCGGTGCTCTGCGCACTCCAGGAGGCGGGCTGCCGGGTGGAGACCGGGGCGGGGGAGATCCGTCTGACCTGCTACAGCCCCTTGAGGGCTATCCGCCCAGTGCGCACCGCCCCCCACCCGGGCTTCCCCACCGATGCCCAGGCCATCCTCATGGCCGCCCTGGCCGGCGGGACTGGGAGCACTATGTTTGTGGAGAACATCTTCTCCAGCCGTTACCACCATGTAGATGAGCTGTCCCGTATGGGGGCTGACATCCAGGTAGCCGGCCGGGTGGCAGTGGTCAACGGGCGCAGGCTCCACGGGGCACGCGTCCGGGGCTGTGACCTGCGGGGCGGCGCTGCGCTGGTAGTGGCCGCCTTGGGGGCGGAGGGGACCTCCCGAATCTCGGGGCTGAAGTACATCCGGCGGGGCTATGACGGACTGGATACCGCCCTGCGCGCCCTGGGGGCGGAGATCACCACGATTTTGTAAGAGAAGGCCGGGCACCCGCTGCGGAGGGCCCGGAGGAACGGAGAGACCCATGTCATCCAGAAGCAAACGAGGGAGAAGGAGAAACCGGGGCCGCTTCAGCCTGCTGTTCAAGCTGCTGGCCGGAGCGGCACTGGTGGCTGCCCTGACCTTCGGGGCCACCGTCTTCTTCCAGGTGGAGCACATCCTGATCGCTGGGAACAGCCGCTACACCGCCCAGGAGGTGGAAGAGGCGTCCGGCATCCAGCTGGGCGACAACCTGTTCCGGCTGAACAAGGGGCAGATCTCAGAGGATATCCGGCGAAAGCTGCCCTATGTGGAGGAGCTGACCATCGTCCGGCACCTGCCCAGCACCATTGCCATCGAGATCCGGGAGTGGGACGCGGTGGCCAGCATCCTGCCCTCCAGCGGGACTTCAACGGTGGAGGCACCAGCGGCGGAGGAGGCAGAGGACACTGAATTGCCCGAAGAGACCGGGACGGCGGCCGGGGAAGCTTGGCTCATCAGCGTGGGCGGCCGTCTGCTGGAGCCCGCTCCGGAGGACAGCACAGCGCTGACCGTCACTGGCCTGACCGTCCTCTCCCCCCAGGCAGGGACCCAGATGGCGGTGCCTCAGGCGGAGGAGACACGGCGCCAGGGCCTGATGGCCCTGCTCGCTGCCCTGGAGGAGCGGGGGACCCTGGAGAAGGTGTCCTCCATCGACCTGTCTGCGGGGACGGAGATCCTCCTGCGCTACGACGGCCGGTTCGATGTGAAGCTGCCCAGCAGCGGCGATTTTATTCACAAGCTGCGGGCACTGGAGGCGGTGGTGGAGAAGCGGGAGAGCTATGAGACCGGGACAATGGACCTGACCCGGCAGGACTATGATGTGGTCTTCAGCCCCGGATGAAGAGAATTACTGGAAAGTTTGCGAAAAATCCCTGTTTTCTCTTGACCTGTCTGAAAAAGAGCGATACAATGTAACAAAATATAGACTGCGATAGGGCTTCCCCCACAACATGTCAGATCGTGGGGCCCCTAGTTTTTTACATAGGAGGAGCGATCAATGGCCTTCGGATTGGATATGGGTCCCGACAGTGTGGTAAATATCAAAGTAGTGGGTGTCGGCGGCGGCGGAAACAACGTGGTCAACCGGATGGTAAAGACGGGGACCAAGGGCGTGGATTTCATCGCGGTGAATACGGACAAGCAGGCGCTGGCCGTATCCAGCGCAACCTATAAGATCCAGATCGGCGAAAAGCTGACCAATGGCCAGGGGGCGGGCTCTGACCCCGAAGTGGGCCGCAAGTCCGCAGAGGAGAACCGCACGCAGATCTCCAAGGCCCTGGAGGACGCGGATATGGTGTTCATCACCGCCGGCATGGGCGGCGGCACCGGTACGGGAGCGGCTCCCATTGTAGCCGACATCGCCAAGGAACTGGGCGTGCTCACCGTAGGCGTGGTCACCAAGCCCTTCCGCTTCGAGGGTATGCGCCGCATGAAGCAGGCGGAGGGGGGCATTACGGAGCTGCGCAACAAGGTGGACTCCCTGGTCATCATCCCCAATGAGCGGCTGAAGCTGGCCACCGATCAGAAGATCACCATGGTCAACGCTTTCGAGATCGCTGACGACGTGCTTCAGCAGGCCGTCCAGTCCATCTCGGACCTGATCAAGAATACCGGATTCATCAACCTGGACTTTGCTGACGTGTCCGCTGTCATGAAGGACGCCGGCCGGGCCCACATGGGCGTGGGCCGCGCCGCGGGCAAGAACAAGGCGGAGGAGGCCGCCCGGATGGCCATCTCCAGCCCCCTGCTGGAGACCTCCATCAACGGCGCCAAGGGCGTGCTTATCAACGTCACCGGTTCCATGGATATCGGCCTGGAGGAGGTGGAGACCGCCGCCAACCTGGTACAGGAGGCCGCCCACCCCGAGGCCAACATCATCTTCGGCGCCGCCTTCGACGACACCTTGGAGGACGAGCTGCGGGTCACTGTCATTGCCACCGGCTTTGACGAGGTGGAGAGCTCCATGCCCAGCAAGCCCTTCACCCAGGCAGGGGCCAAGGTGGAGGAGAAGAAGGCGGGAGAGCCGGCCGCCCCTGTGGAGGAGCCTGCCCCCGCCCAGGAGAAGGCCGTGGTCAGCGACGACGACTGGGACATCCTGGAGCGTATTTTCAGCAAAAAGCGCTGATCTCATCCCGTTTTATGCACAGCCGCCCGGCGGAACTTTCCGCCGGGCGGTTTCTTATAGATAGATCAGCATTTATAAGGAGCGCATGCGCTGCATAACGACACGACCCTCTCCCTGGTCAGGCTCGTCCGTGCTGTGCTTCTGCCCCTGTTACATTGTCCACCTCATCCTCTATATCCCTCAACTGAAACTTTGCGGTCAGCTCTTTCAGGATTCGGGACTGGTTCGCCATCTCCTGGCTTGCTGCGGCGCTCTGCTCTGCTGTGGCGGAATTCGTTTGGACCACACTGGATATCTGGTCCACGCCCTGGGTGATCTGAGCCAGAGCCTCAGCCTGCTGATCGGACGCCTCGGATATCTGCTGGATCGTCTCTGTGATCTCCTGTGCGCTCTGGACTACCCTCTGCATATATTCCGCCGTCTCATTCATACTGGTTGTGCCCTGTTGGATCGCTGACAGAGACCTTTGGATCAGCTCTGCTGTGTCCTGGGATGCAGCAGAGGACTTCTGCGCCAAATTTCGTACTTCTTCTGCCACCACGGCAAATCCCTTCCCGGCAGTGCCGGCTCTGGCAGCCTCCACCGCTGCATTCAGGGCCAAAATGTTAGTCTGGAAGGCAATGTCCTCGATCGTCTTAATGATATTTCCGATTTCGCCGGAGCTGCGCCGGATCTCCGTCATTGCGGACAGCGACTCCTGCATCTTCTGGTTGCTGTCCACGATTTCACGGCCCACCGTCACCGCCTTTTCGCTGACATTCCGCGCATGCTCCGCATTGCTTTGTACATGCTCCAAAATGTCAGAGGCCGTGGCCGCCAGTTCCTGAATGGCGGATGCCTGCTCCGTGGCGCCCTGCGCCATAGACTGAGCGCCTACAGATGCCTGCTCTGACCCAGAAAAGACATGATTGGCCGCGCCATCGATCTGCCTCAATGTGTGGCTGAGTGTCCGGTTGATACGCCGTATCGAATCCAGGATACGCCCGTACTCCCCGACATAGCGCGCTTCCTCCCGAGTATTGATGCAGAAATTTCCCACGCTCATTTCATCCAGCATATAGTCGATATCCTGAATGATCGCCCTCAGGTTTTCTGTCATCGTCTGGAAGGAACCGGCGAGCAGTCCGATCTCATCATGACGGCTGACATCCAACTGGATCTCCAAGTTACCGCTGGCGATCTCATCTGCGGCCCTGGCCACCCTCTGGACAGGCCGCAGCATTTGCCGGAGAACTACGATCACAACGGCCAGGATCAGCAAAAGGCTCGCCAGGGAGAGGAGCAGGAGCAGGCGCGTCGTCTGGACCAGGGTGCTCTCCGCGTCGGCGGTGTAGAGGCCGGTCATAGACCACCAAGTCTCGTCCCCGGCCTGAAGTGGGTTAAAAAAGCAGGAAATATTTTTTCCTTCCTCAGCGGGTATCTCTGCCTGAAAAGCAGTTCCCTGGGCCATCAGGGACCTCAGTTCCTCCAGCCGGTCAGGGTCTGGCACCATATCAGACAGATTGAGCCCGGTGGACTCCGCGCTTTTACTGTTCCAGACAATGATCCCATCCTGATTGAACAGGGTGGCCCACATGGAATCATAATTCGTACTTGTGGTTTTTACAGAAGAAAAGGCGCCCAGGTCCACACTGGTGATCACCACACCTACGACCCGTCCCCCGTAGGTGATAGGCGTGCCATAGGCCACCACCATGCCATCTCCATCCTGATAGGGCTGGGAGATGTAGGGATGTCCCTCTCCAGCGGGAATGCGGTAGGAGTCCTCTTTCGCATATCCCTCGTAGGCGTCATAGATATGAATGGAAGTATCCGCTGTATCCATGGTGACGTAAAATCCGTATTCTTCCATATCGCTCTGAAGCTGGTAGGGCTCAAACATAACGCCGAGCATCTTGATCTCGGGGGTGTTTTTCACTGTATTTCGGGCGGTCTCTACGACAAATTGTTCCAGATTATAGGCGGCGGACGTCAGAGCTCTCCCTGGATAAAGCGTGCTCTGCTGCAGGTCAGCGTCGCCTTCTTCCGTGACCTGGCCGCTGTAAAGTCGTCCTATGTAGTCCTGGATGCCCAGGGCCGCCCGCTCCACTGTGTCAAACCCGCTCTGGATCTCCCCGCCGTTGAACTCCGCGATTGAGGCAAGCTCGCCGGAGATCCCCGTGTAAATGCTGGCCCTGGACGTAACGACAGTTATGGTGATGAGGACCGCGAATACCACCATCACGACCGCGCTGATGACCAGAGTCAATTTTGTCGTGAGCTTCAATTTTTTGAACAATTTTTTCTTCTCCCCTCGTGCTGCTATCGATGATCCATACAGACCCCCATGGCAACTGATCTGTTTCTCCCATGTTTTATTTATTATATCGTCCCCTATTTAAAAAAAATAACATTTGTCATCAATTTTCTTCCTGAAAATGCGTTTTTTTCCGCTGCTTCAAAAAATACAGCAGAAGGGGACGGAGCAGCTCTCTTTCTGCTGGCTTCTTGCGGATTCCGTTCCTGTTCTGTATAATTAAGATATATTGAGTTTTGGGGAGATCCTATGTGTGATATCATTGAGGTGACAGACCTGGACGCGCCGGAGCTGGACGTGTACGCCCGGCTGACACAGGCTCAGCTGCGCAGCCGGCGGGAGCCGGAAAAAGGTATTTTTATTGCGGAAAGCCCTAAGGTGATCGGACATGCCCTGGACGCGGGCTGCGTCCCCCTCTCCCTGCTGATGGAGCGCAGGCAGCTGGAGGGACAGGGCCGGGATCATCGAATACCTTAACCGGGTGAACCCACTCCTTATAGTAATAGTTTACTGAGTCGGGATTGTTAGGGAAGCGGGCTATCAATGCCTTGTAGAATGGCTGGCGCTCGGCGATGCCCTGGATGAAGTTTGGTATCACGTTGTGATTCTCATCCTGCCAAGGATCCTGACCCATCCAGTTGCCTTTGCCTGCCTGTGTACGTCGGATGCTCCAGTGATTGTTGAAGTTCTGCTGTACCTGTTTCATCTGCTTGCGGGCTGCATCTTCTGCATACTTCTGCATGCGGGTATCGATGGTGGTATAAATCTTCAAACCGCTGGTATAGAGATCGTAACCTTCGTCTTTACACCAGTCTTTCAGGTAGTTGGCTACTGCCTCACGGAAGTATTTAGCCTGTCCGTCGTAGTTTTCTTCTACCTTGAAATCGAGCTTGATAGGCTCATCTTTCAGTTCATTGTATCTGTCTTTTGAGAGATCGCCATGTGTCACCATATTATATAATACGGTGTTGCGGCGTGCAAAACTGTTCTCCGGGTTGGTGCGTGGGTTGTAGTAGGTGGTAGCTTTGAGCATGCCCACGAGCACGGCAGCCTGACCGGTGGTCAACTCCTTAGGGGTGGTGTTGAAGTAGTTCTTCCTTGCTTTTTTTATAGA
>OGUJ01001860.1_pt1 | contig 11640 bp, 8 predicted proteins | sample 1573661 | NCBI WGS metagenome assembly OGUJ01 (sample SAMEA2581933, study PRJEB24529) | metagenome | biome: Human gut stool | place: China | collected 2011
ACTCTTTCCCTACACGACGCTCTTCCGATCTATCGCCTGCAATACAACAGAAGCCGGAATCGTATATGATCCGTCCTGTCAGTTCACTGATGCTCCGGCAAACAGTTTTCCGGCAAAGCTGACACAGTTTCTGTATAAACGTTTTGAGGCATTTCAGGGAGATGCCAAAAAAGGATTTATCATCCTCTCCTGCGAACTGATCGACAACAACGGAAAAGAACTGGAAAAATGCGTCTTAAAACACGCTGCCGACTGGAATCTGGGCGAAACTTTCACTAAATGGATCAAAAAGGCAAACCTCTTCTGCTCTACTTTGGTAGACCGGATTGTAACCGGTTATCCACGCTCTGATGCGGACAATTTAAATCAGGAAAACGGCTATATTGACAAGGTGTTAAACACCGGTGAAATCTTCGGATTCTGGGTAATCGAAGGACCGCAGTCCATCAAAAAGGAATTCCCTTGTGATGCAGCAAATCTTCCGATCCTGATCACGGATGACCACAAACCATACAAACAGCGGAAAGTCCGCATCTTAAACGGTGCTCATACTTCCATGGTACTCGGTGCTTACCTTGCCGGACAGGACATTGTAAGAGACTGTATGAAGGATGATGTCATCCGTGGTTACATGAATCAGGCAATCTATAAAGAGATCATTCCGACACTGACTCTGCCGGAAGAAGAACTGATGAGCTTTGCCGCGTCCGTGACGGATCGCTTCCAAAATCCGTTTATCGATCATGCACTGCTCTCCATTTCTCTGAATTCGACTGCAAAATGGAAAGCCCGTGTGCTTCCTTCTCTGGAAGGATACCTGGAAAAAACAGGGCAGGTTCCTCCTTGCCTGAGTGCCTCCCTCGCTTTTTACCTGGCATTTTATAAAGGCATTGGATTTGTGGACGCAACTTTTACCGGGGATCGAAATGGCAAAAACCAGTATCCGATTTCTGACGATCCGAAAGTTCTGGAATTCTATGACGCACACAAAGACGATTCTGCCGCTGACTATGTTCACGCCGTCTTAAGCGAAACGTCCTTCTGGGGAAAAGATCTAACAACACTTGCCGGACTCGAAGAAACTGTTGTAAAGGACTTTACTTTTATTCAGGAAAAGGGATGTTATGAATTGATGAAACAGCTTGTGAATGCTGCAGAATAATCAAATGTATGGCAAAACAAAAACCTCACCATTTTTTTGGCGAGGTTTTTTGTATTTCTCTAATTTTCATCCAGCTTCAATACGCTCATAAACGCTTTCTGCGGAATCTCTACGTTTCCGACCTGGCGCATTCTCTTCTTTCCTTCTTTCTGTTTTTCCAACAGCTTTTTCTTACGGGAAATATCACCGCCGTAGCACTTGGCAAGCACGTCTTTTCGCATTGCTCTGACGGTCTCTCTTGCGATGATCTTGCTTCCCACTGCTGCCTGGATCGGGATTTCAAAAAGCTGTCTTGGAATCTCTTCTTTGAGCTTCTCACACATCTTTCTTCCACGCTCATATGCTGTTGCACTGTGTACAATAAAGGAAAGTGCATCCACTTCTTCTTTATTGATCAGAATATCCAGTTTTACCAGCTCTGACTGCTCGTATCCCAACATCTCATAATCGAAAGATGCATATCCTCTGGAACGGGATTTCAACGCATCAAAGAAATCGTAAATAATCTCATTCAATGGCAGATGATAATGAATCACTGCACGCTTTTCTTCGATATACTCCATTCCCTGATATACACCCCTGCGCTCCTGACACAGATCCATGATCGCACCGATAAACTCGGAAGTCACCATAATCTCTGCTTTTACCATCGGCTCTTCCATGTATTCAATCTCCGCAGGATCCGGCATATTCGTCGGATTGGTCAGATCGATCACTTCTCCGTTTGTCTTATGGATCTTATAAATAACACTCGGCGCAGTTGTCACCAGATCCAGATTGTACTCTCTCTCCAGTCGCTCCTGTACGATCTCCAGGTGCAGAAGTCCAAGGAAACCACAGCGGAATCCAAACCCAAGGGCCACGGAAGTCTCTGCCTCGAACTGCAACGCTGCATCATTCAGCTGCAATTTTTCCAGTGCATCCCGCAAATCCGGATATTTTGCTCCATCTGCCGGATACAGTCCACAGTACACCATCGGGTTGACTTTTTTATATCCCGGCAGAGGTTCTGCACAAGGACGTGCGGCATCTGTGATCGTATCACCCACACGGGTATCTTTTACATTTTTTAAGCTGGCCGTGATATACCCAACCATTCCGGCACTTAATTCCTCACACGGAATAAACTGTCCTGCACCAAAATAACCGACCTCGACTACATCGGCCTGGGCTCCTGTTGCCATCATCCGGATCGTTGTTCCTTTTTTCACGCTTCCCTCTTTGATCCGGCAGAATACGATTACCCCTTTGTAGGCATCATAAACCGAATCGAAGATCAATGCTTTTAACGGCTCTTTCGGATCTCCCTCCGGTGCCGGAATCTTCTTCACGATCTGCTCCAGCACTTCCTCGATGTTGAGTCCCGTCTTTGCCGAGATCAGGGGCGCATCATCTGCCTCGATCCCGATCACATCCTCAATCTCTTCTTTGACACGATCCGGCTCAGCACTCGGCAGATCGATCTTATTGATAACCGGAAATACATCCAGATCATGATCCAGCGCAAGATACACATTCGCCAGCGTCTGCGCCTCCACTCCCTGCGCCGCATCCACAACCAGGATCGCTCCGTCACAGGCTGCAAGGCTTCTGGATACCTCATAGTTAAAGTCTACATGTCCCGGCGTATCGATCAGGTTAAAGATATACTCCTCCCCGTCATTCGCCTGATATACCGTACGCACAGTCTGTGCTTTGATTGTGATTCCCCTCTCTCTTTCCAGGTCCATATTATCCAGAACCTGAGACTGCATCTCACGGCTTGTCAGAAGTCCGGTCTTCTCGATGATCCGGTCTGCAAGCGTAGATTTTCCATGGTCGATATGTGCGATAATACAAAAATTTCGTATTTTATTCTGATCAATTGATGACACTTTCATTCCTCCAGTAACTCTGTCTTTTTCTATTTGCTTCTATTGTAATGTTCTTCTGTTTTTTGTGCAAAGATATACTATCATGCCTTTCTTGTTTTGACAAGAATATCTGTCGTTCAGGACGAGTATTTTACCAAAAACAGCTCCACCGCCAGCGTATCTGTCAGCCGTCCGGTCTTAACTCGTTCTTCCAGTTCCGCGCTCTCCTCCAGTACGGCACGCAGTTCTTCCATCTTAAAATACCTTGTCTGCTCCATATACTTTCCGGCTGCAAACGGATGAAGTCCTGCCTTTGCCGCAATTTCTTTTCTTCCGTATCCCTTCGCCTGCAGCGATTTCACATGAAACAAGATCCGGTACTGTCTCACTAGCAAAAACAAGATCCGCATCGGCGGCTCTTTTAACGCCAGAAGTTCATAATAGAGATCCAATGCCCTCCTTTGCTTCTTCTCCGCCACTGCGTTGACCATCTCAAAAATATGATTTCCGATCTGATTGATGCAGACTGCGTCAATGTCCTCCGATGTGATCACATCCCGGTGCAGCGTATAGCAAAACAGCTTTTCCAGTTCTCCCTGGATATTCTGCATATCGGTTCCGACCTTGCCTAAAAAGTAGCCGGCCGACGCCTCCGACATCTGCTTTCCTTCCCGTTTGACATTGCCAAGGATCCAGCGTTTCAATGTCGTTTCATCCTGAAATGGAAGCTCCACGATATGTCCCTTTGCCTTCACTGCCTTATACAGTTTGCTGCGCTTGTCCACCTCTTCCTCCACAAAAATAAAAGATGTGGTCTGAGGCATTTCCTTGATATAATCTGCCAGATCCGCACCCGAACTTTTGAAGAATCCGGTATTTTCAAATACAAGCAACCGGCGCTCTGCAAAAAAAGGCAGCGTTTCCGCCAGGTCAATGACTTCCTTGATATCCACGCCCTTCCCTTCATAATAGGCGTAATTCATCGTATCGCCATCAGGAAGCATTGCCTTGACAAACCGCTCCTTATACTGTTTCTTCAGATAATTTTCCTCTCCATAAAGAAGATATATCTGCTTAAATTGTCCTGTTTTTAAATCTTCATTCAAACTTTTCATAATTTCTATTATATCGGAAACTTTTACTTTTTGCAAAATGTTTCTATCACAGCTTTTTCCCCTTTTATTTTTAAGGTGACCGCCCCGTACTCCTGCGTCCCATACAATTGGCATCCTTTTTCTCTCAGTCTCTCGACCGTCTCCTTTGCCGGATGTCCGTACCGATTGCCGATTCCCGATGAAATCCATGCATATTTCGGTGTCAGCTGCTGTAAAAATTCCGGCAGTGTCGAATTCTTAGAGCCGTGATGCGCGGCTTTCAGAATATCACACTTTGTTTTTCCATGTGCTCTCATCCACTCTGTGAGCTGCACTTCTCCCGCTCCTTCCACATCTCCGGTTAACAGCATCTCCAGATTCTTACATTCCATCCACAACACCATAGACGCTGCATTTCCAGTCTCACCCTGATATTCCTGTGAAGGCGCCATACAAGTCAGACTCATCTCTCCCAGGCTCATCTGCTGACCTGCCTCCATTCCAAATACTTTCGTGCCGTTTTCCTTTGCCGTTTTTCCCAGTTTTTTCAACGCATCATCATGAAGCCTTACCGGCGGCAGCACCAGATTTTTGATTCGTACTCCAAGGGTCTGATTCTGAAGGATTTCCTCGATTCCACTCATATGATCTGCATCGCCATGAGAAATAAAAACATAATCCAGCTCTTTTACTCCCTGAGATTCCAGAAACGGAACAATTCGATACTCCCCGACTTTAGAGATATCGCTGCTGCCTCCATCTACAAAACAGGTTCTCCCATTGGGTGTTCTCAGAAAAATTCCATCGCCCTGTCCCACATCCAGCATCGTCGCCTGAAACACCCCATGGTGTTTCATCTGACTGCTTACTGCCAGACAGATTCCGGCCACTACCAGCATTCCCCACGCAAGACAGTTTTTTCCTGTTTTTTCTTTTCGAAGCATCCAGTACAGACAGACCAGAAGCAATACTGCATAATACAGCACGATCCAGCTAACTTCCGGCTCTCCGGTAACAATTCTGGAAAACGGCAGTTTCATACTCAAATTGCAGCTCCATTCATACAGATTGAGAATTCCCCTGCATAAAAGAAATACAACACCTCCTGCCGGTTTGAAAAAAAGACACAGAAAAGAGCCCAGAAGTCCTGCGCCCAGAACGACAGACATCAGAGGAATGATCACCAGATTCAAAAGAAGGGAATACGGGGGAAATTCATAATAAAAAGAAAGCATGACCGGAAAAAGAACCAGATTGACCGCAAGACTCGCCTGAAAGCTTTGCAGGATCTTTGACTTTGTTTTTCCCTGTCTCATCATTAACGGATACACTGCCGCCATTCCAAGCACCGCTCCAAAAGAGAGCAGATATCCGGCATCCCGAAGGTACATCGGACTCTCCATCGCGATCAGTGCCGCTGCCACAGCCAGACTGGTAGCCATGTCATACGCTCTGCCGCACAGATCTGCTCCTACCCGGATTCCAAACATAACAAATGCCCGGATTGCAGATACCCCGCCTCCGATCATAACCGTGTAGCCAAGCAAAAACAAAATTCCCAGCACTCCCGCCGGTTTCACAGGACATCCGCCCCTGCGCAGAAGCCCGTAAAATCCTATTCCGATAAATGACATATGAAGTCCTGATATAGCCAGAATATGGCCGATCCCACTTTTCTGATACAATGCTTTCATCTGTGCATCCAGTTCACTTTTCTCTCCCAGTAAGATCGCACTCATGCTGTTTCCGTGACGTGCTCCCATCTGACTGACTAAAAGTCTCTTCCAGTTTCTTCTTAATTTTGCCAGCCATTCCCGGAATTTCCACGTTTCCTGATCTGTGATCCGGCAGTTTTTCGCCCATATACTTGCATGAAGTCCCTGTTTTTCATAATAAATTTTCTGATCAAAATTTCCGGGATTTCTCGCCTCTTCAAAATACGAAAGTTCCCCCTGAATCTGTATTTGATTTCCAAGTTTGATTGTTTGAGTTTCTTTTTGATCCTGTTCGATATAAATTAGAAGCTCCGGCTCTTGCAGCACCTTTGCTTTGACTTGTTCTTTGAATTGCTTGTTGACAGATTGCCTGTCAGAATTGGTATTGTTCTCTTTTTGCAGCACCTGGCAGTCTCTCAGATAAAACATCCTGTAATCAGGCTTTTCCTCCCACCTCTTCACCTGCCCTGTCACAGTCACCTGTGAAGCATCCGGGATGATCCGGCGCAGTGTACACGGATTTGAAATCGCGGATTCAAACCAGATGTTCACTGCTGCCAGCAGAATCAGAACTGCCACTGCCGCCGTACAAAGCGGTCGTTTTCTCAAAACTACTTCTTCTCCTCATTCCATCCCAGGTCAGCCTCCAATGGCTGACTCAAATCTACAGTCTGCATATATTTGACATCGTTTTCGCCGTTAATGGATATCTGCACTTTCCTGACTCCGGTTCCCTGTGTCAGTGAATTGACCAGAGAATAAATCGTCACCTGCGGTTTGACATCATAGGCACCTTTTAAAAAGGTCTTATCAAAATTCACATAACAGATTCCATCCTTTGTTGTCACACTCAGCAGGTTGGTATCCGGATTGATCGTTGCTTTTGCGGCCGACGTCTCCGGGCCTTTCATCAGCTTTTCCACGATCAGCTTCTCCCTGGAAATATTGCTGTTATAGCGGACTTCCATTGTCTGCTCCACCAAAGCATCTCCTGCTTCATTGGAAAAATATAAAGTGAGCGTCCCTGTCTGATACGAACTCGGCGAAGCGCCCTCGCTTTGCACAAAATCATCTTCATTGAGATATCCGAGTACCTGTCCCGAGCTGTCGGTCAGATCCGCACCTTCCACTTTGATCCAGACACTGTTGATTCCCTCGATCCTGACTAAAGATTTTACCAGAGCCGCTCTCACCAGAGTCTCTTCCACGGTATCCATTTGTTTATATTTTGCATTAAAATCCAGATACAGGATTCCTCCCTCCAGTTCATAATGCTTCACTTTCACATCCTTCGGGATCGGCGGCGTATACTCAATCTCCTCAGACGGCTTTTTCAACTCTTTTATCATTGCTTTTGCCGCCTTGAGCGGATCCTTTTCTTTGCTCTCATAGGACACTTTCTGAAGCCCGGTCCTGTCACTGTTTAAACAATAAATATAAGAATCTCCTTTCTTTACTTCCGTACGTTTGGCACAGGAAACTGTCGTGCACGCAAGACAGATTCCCAGAAAGATGAGGAGAATTTTTCTGACTTTTTTCATCTGCTCCCCCTTATGCTGCATAGGTCAGAGGAATCCGGACGGTAAACGTGGTTCCCTCTCCCTTACTGCTGTAAACTTTGATCGATCCTCTGTGCAGGATCACTGCATTACGGGCGATGGCAAGTCCCAGACCTGTTCCTCCGATTTCTCTCGAATGAGACTTGTCCACCCGGTAAAACCGCTCAAAAATATGTGCCTGATCCTCTTCCGGAATTCCAATGCCGGAGTCCATCACCTTCACATAAAAGTACTTGTGATCCGCATTCAGGGAAACTCTTACCCATCCTTCATCCCGGTTATATTTGATCGCATTCTCTACCAGATTGGAAATGGCGAGTGTCAGCTTCATCTCATCGATCTCCGCAGAAACGGGTCGGAAGCTTTCCAGTACCACCTCGATTTTTTTCTTATCGGCAATCGGCTTCAGTCGTTTTAAGATTGTCTCCAGAAGCTCATTGATATTGATCTGTCTGATATTCAGTCCCTGTACTGTCTTGTCCATCTTGACCAGCGTCAGAAGATCACTGATAATGTCATTTTCCCGGTCAATCTCCTTTGCGATATCTCCCATAAATTCCTGATACAGCTCAATCGGCACATTTTCCTGGGCAAGCAGGGAATCTGCCAGCACTTTCATGGATGTCAGCGGTGTCTTTAACTCATGAGAGACATTGGATACAAACTCCTCTCTGGAATCATTGAGCTGTTTTAATCTTCCCAGCATCTTGTTAAACGCATCAGACAGCTGCCCTGTCTCCGAAAATGTCCCTACATGCAGCCATTCACTTTCATACCCTTCTGTCACATTCTCAATAGACGCAGTGATCCTTCCAAGCGGACGTACAAACCATCCTGCCACAAGTATCCCAAGGGACAATACGACCAGAAAGACTACGATCAGAACTGCGCCGCCCTGTGCGCGCAGCATACGGTTCCCATCCAGGACCGTATCCATAGAAACACTGGCCAGCATCACTCCTGTCACTGCCTTTTCTTCCGAAATGACCGGTGCGGTTACCTCGACGTACCGGTTCTTTTTGTCATAGTAGCTCGTGCTCTTGCCCTGCCTGAGACAACGGATCACATTTTCAGATACCATCGTCTTTCCTTCATCCAGACCATACGTATCCTTGATCACATCCAGGTTCTGGTTGATGATCATCACGCGTCCGTTATAAATATTGGTCAGTTGGGTTAAATTTGCATCGATCACTTCTGAAGACGGGTTGGTCAGATACTGATAACTGTTCAGCTGATTGCTTAGAATAGTACATTGATTCTGAATTTCTGCTGTTCTGACCGAAATGGCACGCTGCTCAGATGTTTTCACTGTCCAGACATAAGAAGCCAGACATGGAATCAGCCCAAACACCACAAACAGCACGATCAGCCAGAACCGCATGCTTTTAAATATATGATTCTTTACTCTGATATGTAATTTATCCCTGGAAATAATAACCTACCCCCCATTTTGTGTGTACATACTTCGGCTCGCTCGGATTCAGCTCGATCTTCTCCCGAAGCCTTCTGATATGTACATCCACTGTTCTGGCATCCCCCGGATAATCCACACCCCATACAAGATCCAGCAGATTCTCACGGCTGTAGACTTTGTTCGGATTCATGGCAAGAAGCTCCAGCACATCATATTCTTTTGCTGTCAGATTGATCTCACGCTCTCCGATAAACACTCTTCTGCTCTCACAGTCGATCCGCATATTACCTTTGACCAGAATCTTGGCAGTCTGCGCACTCTCCTCTTTTCTCGCAGTCCTTCTCATGATCGCTTTGATCCGGGCCTTGACTTCCAGAATATTGAACGGCTTCGTAATATAATCATCCGCTCCGTACTCCAGCCCAAGTATCTTATCCATATCCTCACTTTTGGCAGTCAGCATGACGATCGGCATGTCGGAAAACTCACGGATGGCCTGACAAACCTGAAACCCATCCATCTTCGGGAGCATCACATCCAGCAGCACGAGGTCATACTCGCAGTTCTTTGCATATTGCAGTGCTTCCTCACCGTCATAGGCACAGTCCACCTCCATGTCGTCCTGTTCCAGACTGAACCGTATCCCTTTCACGATCAACTTTTCATCGTCAACTACTAAGATCTTCTTGCTCATACTTTCTTCCTTCAACTTCCTGCTATACTGTAATATTATCTTTGATCTTATTATACAGACCTTCTTTGATTCCGCTGATCTGCATCAGCTCTTCTGTATTTTGGAATCTGCCGTTCTCTTCCCGATAGGCAATAATACTGTCCGCACGGGACTCGCCTACACCGGATAACATCATCAGTTCCTCTTTTGTCGCCGTATTGAGATTGACTTTTCCGTCTTGCGGCTTTGTCCCTTCTACCAGACTTTCCCCCGGCGGTGCTGCTGCCTGTGTCTGCATCTCCTCTTTGGTAGGAATGTAGATCTGCTCTCCATCCACAACAACCCTTGCCTGATTCACTGCATCCTGTGCAGCCTCGGCTGTCAGTCCGCCCGCCATGGCAATGACTTCATAAAGCCTGTCGTCACTGCCCACTTCATACACGCCGGGCTTTCCGACTGCTCCGCACAGATAGACAAAAATCTTTGTCTCTTTCTTCGGTTCTTTGTCTTCAACCTTCTTTTCTTCTGCAGAGGACTCTTCTTTTTCTTCCTGTGTCTCCTCCAGAGAAATCTCCTTAAGTTCTTCCCCCGACTCTTGCCCGCACCCACTGATCAGGCACAACGCAGTCAAGATTAAAACAACTGTATAATAAGCTTTCTTTTTCCATCTGTCCCTCATATTTCCTCACAATCTCAGACGCAAGGAATCCCCTTTTATATTGGACAGTAATATTGTAACGAAAAACGCTCAAAATTACAATAACATTTTTACAATCCTGTTACGCATTTATTACAATTCTGACGCTCTATTCCCACTGGAAGATTGCAATCCCGATCAGTGCCACAACAAGCCCTGCCAGCTTCCGGAATGCAAACGGCGATTTTTCCACACCAAACATCCCCAGAAGCTCGATCACATACGCCACGATCAGCTGGGAAATTACGATCAGAAGTGCTGCTTTTGCCGGTCCTAAGGATGCCATGCTCTTAACTACGGTCCAGGTAATCCCTGCTCCGATCACGCCTCCTAAGAGCATATATTTCGGTTCCACCTTCGCAAGTGCCGTCACATCCGCTCTTCCTGCCAGAAACCATACCGCCAGACATGCCAGAAAAGCACTTAACTGCACCCAGATATTGCTGACCCACAATCCGGTTGTCTTTGTCACCTGTGTATTAAATACCCCCTGAACACTCATCAGCGCCCCGGAAAGAAGGGCAATTAAAAAACCAGTCATCGTTTTCTACCTCCTGAAATTTTTCTCAATTTCTTTTAGTATTTCCCGAATCCTGGTTTTTCATTTATCACTCTGTCAATGCTTTTGTCAATTTTGGGATCATTTCATCCACATGCTCTTTTTCAATGATAAGCGGAGGTACCAGACGCAGTACATTGCCCTGTGCCTGGATCACAAGAAGTCCTTCCTCAATGGCACGGTTATTTACCTGCGCGACCGGTTGCTTTAACACAATACCCTGCATCAGTCCGGTTCCTTTTCGTTCCAGCACGCCATCCACATGTTGTACCAGTTCTTCCAGACGTTCTGTCAGATATTCTGACACTTCATTGACATGCTCCACGATCTTTTCTTCCTCAAAAATGTCGATCACCGTCTTGACTGCCATACATGCCAGTGGGTTACCGCCATAAGTTGCCCCGTGATCTCCCGGCTTTAACGATGCCTGTGCCACTTTTTCTGTCATGGCAAAGGCTCCCACCGGAATACCGTTTCCAATTCCCTTTGCCATAGTCAGAATATCTGGTTTTACCCCGAATTTCTGCCATGCAAACATCGCGCCGGTTCTTCCCATTCCGCACTGCACTTCGTCACAGATCATCAGAATATCGTTCTCATCACAGATCTTACGGATTCCTTCCATGAATTCCTGTGTAGCAAGATTGATCCCGCCTTCCCCCTGTAATGGTTCTAAAATAATTGCGCAGGTCTGATCCGTCACCAGCGCTTTCACACTGTCCAGATTATTGAATTCTGCAAAAGAAACTCCCGGGAGCATCGGTTCAAAAGGTTCTCTATACGCAGTATGTCCAGTCACGGAAACGGCGCCGAAGCTGCGCCCGTGGAACGAATTTTCCATGGCGATAAACTGATATCTGCCCGATTTTTTATTATACGCATCTCGTATGCCGTCTTCTGCTTGAAAAAAA